>Ga0131853_10020973_pt1 | contig 11863 bp, 9 predicted proteins | sample TergutLab28metaG_FD_92764 | JGI IMG/M metagenome (GOLD analysis project Ga0131853, IMG submission 92764) | Labiotermes labralis P1 segment gut microbial communities from Petit-Saut dam, French Guiana - Lab288 P1 (version 2) (version 2) | ecosystem: Host-associated > Arthropoda: Insects >...
AAAAAAGTAGCGGCTCCAGGTCTAGAAAACAGAGATTAACGGCTGTGGGGACCCGTTGCGCTGACCACGTGACACCCCTCTATCCGCAAAAGTTGGCACTAACTTCGCCGACCGGCGGCGGCGTCTGTGCCGGTATAGTTCGCGTGCGGACTAAGGCCACGGAGTTTAGTTTTAGTTAAGTTAATAAATTTGTGATTTAAGAATAAATTGGTGTTCTTGTTGGTGTTTATTTGATACAGTTACACTAGTGCGCGGATATGAACAAGATACAGTTTGGGCTTTTTTACTTAGGTCAAAAGTCTGATTAGCCATTTTAAAAACCCGTGGTATTTGTGTGTTCCAAATGCTGTAACATTCAGAAACTCTGGTTTTAGAGAATGTCCTTTTTATTGTGTCACTTAGCACGGTACCTTTATCGCGCAGAAGCCTGCAACTTCCGGGCATCTCTTGTGACACCAGCGGTGCTCAGTGACACCATAACAAAACGCCTTTTATTTCGCGGCTTGCGTCTTTCGTACGATTCCCGCTCTATACGAGTATACCAACTGTGTACTTAACCAGTTGGTTTTTGTGATGGAAATGTGCTGTGTTCTCTGTGAGGTACGAACTTAAGTTTTCATGTACCCAACTGCACTTTGCAATGCGCGGTTCTTCTGCATCCTTCCAAAAATTAAATTTGAAATCTTCGCCCAAGCACACCAGTCCCATCATGATCAAAATTTCGTCACAATGCCGCACTCCAAACAACAAAACTCGGCCGAAATGCTCAATTTCTTTCCTCTGGTGCACATTCCCAGCTGTCAAACTCCCATCACGGTACCTGCTTCGTTTCCCAACATCTTACCATATTTTCAGCCCTCCTTTACCAGAAGGACGAGCGGGAACTGCCTGGAAACCTTAACGGCAGTAAACTTTTCTGGTTGCTTTCGTAATAGTAATAAATGTAGTACCTCTTACTGCATGCCCCCCCCCCCTTTTCACCTTTTTTTCTCTATTTTCCACCTCTTTCTGTCTCTCGTATTTGTCTTCGACGGTTAAGCATGGATATGGCTTACGTTGTTTGAAGGCATTTGATTAATTTGCTTTAGTCCTGATATCGATATTGAAACAGCTTGTCTTACATATTAATTCCTTTTATCGGTATTGCGATAGCTGGTAAATTATTATGTTCCGTGCTTAGATTTTATGGTTATGAATAATTAATTCAAAGTATCAAGTTCTGCGTGATCTGTATGATGATGATGATGATGATGATGATGTTGAAGTCTATACATTCCGTAAGTTCGTGATTCAGGTTCAGTCTTCGGTCAGCTTGGTTTGAACTCCTCCCTGGGTGAAACTCACAGGAAGTTGTAATTTATGGATCACGTTTCTGTCGCTTGTGGTATTAAATAGCTGTGTAAGTAATTTACAATTTAAATTTATAATTGATGGACTACCTTTCTTATTAATAGCAGGTTTATGTACCTATATTTACATTTACTCTCTCTATATATATATGTGTGTTCAAACAACACTCACTTCCTGAAAAAAGTGTTGGAATTGAGATTTTATTATTCTATAAAATAGAAGTACAAGCTGAGTACTTCCCTCAAATTTTTGGCCCGTCCTTTCAATATGATCAGCTTTACCAGGTCTGCACACATCTATCGTGGTTTGTACCTGTTGCCTTTACACCAAGACCTAGTAATTTAGAAGCTCGTAAATCAAAAATTGTATTCTCATAAGAAATAATGGAATATGTATTGTTTAGCGTAACACAGCGCAGCTAGCCAAGGGGCGTTAAAACCGAAAATGTGAGGACGTAAATAAAGATATGGTATATATAGGCAAGGAGCTTTAAAGCAAAACAGTGTAAAACAACTGGGACGTTAAACGAGTAGTTCGTGTACAGTGACTGGTATGTCCGAAGAATCTTGGTTCTATTCCAAGAAAGGACAAATTTGATCTGTTCTGTACAACATACGACCGGCTGGGGCTTACACAGGTTTTAATTCAATGGGTGCTGGTTGATCTTTTCCCGGGGTAAAGCTGCCAGGCTTCAGGCTTATCACCCCGCCCCCCCCCCCCTACCTAGTGCTGAGGGTAAAATTGAGTGGAGTTTTGACTCCACTCACCCCTATGCACCGGAGCAAGTTGAGTTTCACTCTTACGATGTGCACACTAACAGTGATGCATCTCTGGTGTTTCTTCTTTCAGTTGACTTGCTATGAATTTTTTTAGGCGCGTTCGCAAGATTGCGTAAAGTGACTATTAGCTTCGTCATGTGCGTATGTCTGTCCGACTATCCGCATGGAACAACTCGGCTCCCTCTGGACGGATTTTTATGAAATTTTTTTGATTATTTTTCGAAAGTCTCTCGAAAAAAAATTCAAGTTTCGTTCATATCTGATAAGAATAACGGGTACTTTACATCAAGACCCGCAGGATAATATCTCGCTTAATTCTTCTTAGAACGAGAAACGTTTCAGACAAAAGTTGTAGAGAAAATCAAAACTCTCATTTTATGTCCAGTATATTTTTCCCCGAAAATCGTGCCATTTATGAAATAATGTGGAAAAATAAGGTAGAGCCAGACAGGCCACAGATGGCAGTATAATACGGCCCATTCGCTTTGCGTGCTGGATAACCAAGGCTAGAGACACACACCCAGAATACGTAACACTTGCTGCTTTCCCACGCAAAAGTGGTTACGCACACGCGCCTCGGCGTTACATTTGTACGTATATTGAATGTCTTGTTGAAGGGTAGGGCGCTGTATTTAAACTTTGAAAACAACCCCACATAAAAGGAACCTTCAGGTATCTTGCAAGAGTGGAACACAGCAGCTCTAAGTTGAATCCGGTCGACGCCTCAAAGGGAAGTGAATATGGTACAAATCCTCCTGGCTAAATCAGAAGTAGAATGAAATATTGTCACATCTGCTATATAAAAAGGTTAAGCACTCTGTACAGGCCTGGACAGGGTTCCAGGTGGTTGAGGTTCCCAGATTTCAAAACATTCGACGTATGAAGGTGGTAAGGCCCCCTTTACACCCCAAGAAAATATTCCTGGTACTAATTTCTGTCAGAGGCTGAGTCGACCCCAGGGCCACAATGCGGTCGGAAGTTTTATGTCAATTAAAAATTCCATTGACACCATCGGGAATCGAACCCGCAACCTTCCGCCTTGTAGCGCAGCGCCTCAACCAACACCGCCACCGCGTGAACCACGTGTGCTAGATATCGTTGCAAGTAAATGAAATTCTCTGCTGCTGCTGGCCTGGCCCGGCCAGGCTAGCAGCAGGTAGCAGTATTGGTGTGACAAATACCTGACGCTGTATGTGCAGTTTTGAGCTCCTGATGATGGACGGAAATACCGTCTGAAACATGTAGCGCGTCTTACAGAAATAAATAAATTGTGAAACGTTGCATCTTATTGGTTGTGCTCTGCGAATAATTATTGAAACATGCGATAGTTGTATTGTGACAAAAATGTTTGTGTTCGACGGTGAATTTATCTAATAAGTACGAGAATTTTGTTTGGTGTTAAGATACTGCCTTTCAGAACACAAAGTTGGTGTGGAAATACGTAAAGATAGATTTGCAGTCCTACAAGAAGAGAATGATGGTACTAGAAGAAATGCTGGTCACATAATATTACTTGAAACAAGAATAAGGCTTAAGAGCAAGTACAGATTTGACAGGTGTTCGGTGAGGCCTGCGTATTGAAAGAGACACCAGAACACACAAATTAAGTGCCTGTGACCCACAATTCTTGTTACAAGACCACACCAGTGACGAAATACAAGGGTCAAAGAGTTTGTTCTGATTAATATAATGTAAAATATGGAAACTGCTTTTGCCAGTATACGTAGCGTTACGACTTTGTAATCTCGTCTATGATAATAACGTTAAGGTTCCTGTCACAGTTGCTGGATTTGTACTGCGCACAAATATTATTCAGGTGATCAAATCGAGAGAAATGTGATTGGTGGGACATGTAGCATGTATGGGTAGAGGAGGTGCCTGCGAGGGTTTTGATGGAGAAACCTGATGGAAATAGACCGCTTAGAAGACCTATATGTAGATGGGAGGGTAATACTAAAACAGGTTTTCAAGAAATAGGAGGGGGACTTGGATTGATCTGGCTTAGAATGCGGACAAGTTGAATTGTCTCGTGAGCACGGTGTTGAACCTTCAGATTCTATAAAAATATAAGGAATTTCTTGACCAGCTGAGAAACTGATAGCTTCTCAAGAAGGACTCTGCACCATGGGGTTAGTCAGTTGAGGTTTCTGTCATGGACACTGTTCTAGCAGTGAAATTCTATACCATTCACCTACTCCGTCATTAAACGCCCTTTTCAATTATACGGTGTACGTAACTTAAATTGGTGTGTAGGATGTAATTATCAAGCTTCAGGGCTTGTGTTAGCCTGTCTTAATATCTGACGCATTAGCTGTTTGTGAGCAGCGAGCCTGTCGCTCTGGTGGGCTCTGTATTATAGCTAATGGGTATTAAGAACTGCTTTCGAACTTTAAAAGAATGGACTTTTGTAATTCAGGCGATCAAATCGAGAATGATAATTTGAGTTCCATACGTATGCTTTCTACTGCAAAGGAAATCTGGATGAGTCATAACGTTAAGAAAAACACAACTTTGCTCTAAAAGCGGTTTGAAATCTCTCCATTAGGAACAATAGCATGCAGATTATATGTTCTGTGTCCTGTACACAGTCGGTATTTTGCTAAAATCGGACGGTGTACGTGGACAGTATGTGCGTGCGTGTGTGTGTGTGTGTAATACATACTTCTTTATTTGGATTTACAAGGGTTTTGTACCGACTTTACAACAGTTAATTTATATTCCTGTCCTGCTACAGGCCGTCTCTCTCCTTTATGTCATCTTGCTCGTTGGTTCTGTGAGGCCAGTCACTTATCGCAGTGGTTTCTTTGTTAAAGAACTGATGGAAATGTAGTGCTGAAGATATTTTTCCTATTTAGAGTTCTAAAAGCAAAGAACGCTAATTTGTGATGAAAATTAAAAGATGGTCTTCGAAATGAAGTTATTATTTCTGGCTACCAATTGAATTTAAAATCAAATCCATATGTGCTATTGGACAGGGTAATATTGCCTGTGCTTCATTACTAGTATAATTACTGGAAGTGGTTACAGTAATGTTCTTCAGTTAATATTTTGGCATGTTTTGCCATTACGCTCTTGTTCAGGGATGCACAAATGTTCCGCAATATCTAGAAACCACCTCAAAATTTTAGGTGCCCGAAGGGTTACATGAAGCGAGGTCCATTCTGAGCACCCACGAATATTAGGCACCAGCATACAAAATTTAGTCGCCGCGGCGACTGGGCCCCTTGGCTTTGTGCACCCCTGCTTTTGTTATATGTGAGGTAGAGTATGGTGCGCAGAAGTTTTGTTTGAAATGTTGTCTGGAAACATCCAGTGACTTATCATCATATATGCAATACCATTGATTATATCACGTAAAGACATTTGATGTTTTCCCTCTGGGTGAAATGTCTCTGCATAACTCCAGCCGCAGCCTTATTTTGAAACCTTTAAAGAAGCTTGCTTTCTTGGACTATAAAGGTATCGAAGAACTGTGTGTATGTGGAAGGATAATATTAATATGGATCTTAAAGAAATAGGATGGAACGGTTGTGGCCTAGACGCATCTGGCTCAGAATGGGTTACAATGGCCTGCTCTTGTGAACACTATAATGAAGATTCGGTTCACATGAAACGCGTGAAATTTCTTGACGAGATGAGTGGCTAGTAGCTTTTCAAGAAGGACTCAGCTCCGTGGAGTTGGTTGGTTGGTTGGTTGATGGATTTATCAGTTACACTTGAAAGTATTTCATTTGAACTTGTTACCATTTGAGACTCAAATATGATAAATAGTTCACACACGACAGCGTCTGGTGTCATCTGATGTATTTGAATAAAAAATCGTCTCTTTCTATGCAGTAAATTTTTCGACTGCATCTAAAATCATAAATGTAGTCGGTTGACATGTTGCAGACGTAACATTTTCTGAAACAGATGAAATGTTAAAATGAATGTCTTGTAAGATGTTGCGCTGTTTAGTTTAGGAGATAGCTATCAGCTTTTCGGATGAACTTTCTGCCTCCATATTCATGCAATAGATATTTCTAAACCTAACGTTTACCATCCCGAAGTGTTTGAAGTATAGAAATAAAGGAAAGGATCACAACAGTCAAACACAACAGTATTTTATAAAGTTCTTAAAATATATTAATAACGATATGGGCTGCGTGTTTCGGCTCACATCGAGTCATTTTCAGGCCCTCAAGATGTAGATCCAGACATACAAACCTTTACTGCATTGTGGGATCCCCAACGCAGTAAACGTTTGTATGTCTGGATCTACATCTTGAGGGCTTGAAGATGACTCGATGTGAGCCGAAACACGTGTGTGCACGAGACGGCCACCTATAGGTGTGATGATACCAGAGGCTGTGTAATGCAATTTTGACCTCCTGATGATGAGCACATGTGCTCGAAACATGTGTAGGCATGAAATAAAGTTATTGTAAAACAGAAATTTTGTGCATCATGTTGGTTAATTACTGAGATAAATATACTGAGATGCACGGTCAGCAAAACGTCAAAAATTGGTACATGTAGTTACCAATGAACTTTAAATGGTTAATATGTCCAAGCCTAGGTGCCTTACAGTATTGTCGCTATGCTGCAACAAGTTACTTACCGAAGTGTACTGACTGTTAGATGACTGCAGCCAGACTCAGTACCTCGGATTCATCCTTCGGAACCTAACCATGACTCAGCACCGGTTGACAAAATCATGTTACTGGTTCCTTCCTGAGCCAGATGAGTCCACCTTCTTCTCATACAGCATTCAAGATCCGTTTTTATGCTGTTCTGTCAATGACTCCTAGTTCCCCAAGTGCTTGTTTTCTTTCAATATCCAAGTGAAATATGGGCCGGGTAGCTCAGTCGGTATAGCGACTGACCACGGGCTGGAGGGTCCGGGATCGAATCCCGGTGGGGACGAGATTTTCCGGCCGTCCAGACCTGCCCTGGGGCCCACCCAGCCCCCTGTACAATGGGTACCGGGTCTTTCCCGGAGGTGAAGTGCGGCCGGGACGTGCTGCTGACCACTCACCCCCTTCTAGTGCCGCGGTCATGGAAGAGTAGAGCTATACCTCTACCCACCCTCTGGGCCACACCGGGTCTGTAACGGGATCACTTTACTTTTTTTTTTTTTAATTTAACTGAAATGTTGTCCTCATTTGTCATACCTCACTTGAATGTGTTAAGACCATCTTACTGTCCTATACCGTGTCACCTAATAATATGTGGTGAAGCTGCTTATTATATAATTTTGTACCGTTTCTTGCTATATCCTCTCATGCTCAAGTATTTTCCTTAAAGCCATATGCTCAAATACCGCCATTTCTTGGCGTGTTTTATTTTCTTTCGGCAGGAAGACAGTGTTTTACTTTCATAAAAGACAACAGGCAAATTATTTGGTTTATATTTTCTGAGAATTCTTGGGTTTTGGCGTAACAAATGACAATACAGGAGATTTTTTAACGGGGTATTGACCGGGACATGAACCCGTTAGTACGTACCATTGGAGTCTAATAACTGCTGTCCTTCGTCTGAATATACTTTTGACGTTCGTGGTTACAGTTTGGGTTTCGAATTGTACATCCAGCTTTGTAAATAGGTTGTATGTTTTTTGTGTATTTTGTACCGTGCATTGTGACACAGTTATATAAGGTAAACCAATATCCTTCCACCTGCTAGACTGCTTACATACATGTATGAAACACATACTTACTTACTTATTTACTTACTTACTGCATGGTGCAGAGTCCTTCTTGAGAAGCTAACCGGTTTGCAGCTAGTCAAGAAATTCCCCGCATTTCACGGAACCCGAAGGTTCATTACCGCACTCACAAGCGTCCACAACCTGTCTCTATCCTGGGCCAGCCCAATCCAGTCCATATACCCACATCCCTCCTCCTGGAGATACCATACAAAATTGCATGTACGAGTGGCCTTCCTGATGATACACACATGATGTTCGAAACATGTAGCAGGCGCCAAGAATTGAAATAAACCATTAATTTAGAAAGGTGTACATTTGCTGCTTTACGTTACATAATATTGTAATTTATTTATGGTTTCTATGTCTAAGTTATCAGTATGTTAGGTTGTGTAACGTTGAATTTTAGCGTAATTTGTGAATTGTGAATCGGAAAGGATGGGAAAGGAGATCGACATGTCCAATTTAAAGACACTGTCCCCTCATTAGCGTAGAGAAAGTGAGGAAAATTGCGGAACGTGTTATCTCGGGCGGGATTCGAACCGTGCACTTCGCGAATATAAATCGGAAGCTTTACTGTTTCGATCAACTTTTCCTGTAAGCAGACTATACTCTGATGACAGTGAACACGTTTCTTCTCGCTGCCCGTCGCACCAAATATAATTTGGAGTGGCAGCTTTCTGAGATTACTAGCCAGAACTGTAGGCATTCCACTTCTTGGGCGTCTCTTGCAGCAAGGTACGCCTGTGTTGGATGATGGATGCCTTTATGAAAGTCCATTCAAAATGATGACTTCATTCTGAATAGTAAGATCTTGTTTCTTTATTTGTCCATCCCACACCTAATCTTTAGAGGCGACGAATGATAGCGGATTGTTGGCTACCAAGACGGCAAATGGTACAAGACAGGCAAATGTTGAATTTACCCCTGTGCTTAATTAGGCATGACACCATGAAATCGTATGGGGGAATGGAGATATAGCTCCATATATTATTTACATCCGTACTCGATTGGACTGAACGGTTAGCTTCACAACTTTGCCGCTTTACCCCCCGGGGGGGGGGAGGTCCCGTCGTGCCGGTTGGATGGGGAACTAGTTGGACCTCAGAGCCGCTGTGAACGTGATGTGAAGAGAAAATCTCTGACCCCGCCGGGAATCGAACGACGATTTCCTATTAATTGAATCCGTAACTTGATCACTGCCCTGATTAATGTGGTTCGTGGTAAAGACATCCACGCGTTTCAATTGTGCAGTTCTACTATACGCGTGGTTTAACTGAAAAAAAAACTGGAGATCCATGAAAAGGTGGTTCGAAGCAAGTCTCTTACCTAAGATAATGGTTTTGTGAAGCAGTGTGTAGTGTTTAATTCTGTCCATTGCCAGTTTATTTTTGAGATAATGGTATTTAAATGGCCACGTAAGTACTAGAATAACAGTTCTCGTTGGTAAGTAATCCCAGACTAATGCACAAGGTGGCATTATATGACATTAAATTTGGAGTATGGTGTGCTATGTGTGCGACAAGAATGATCAGACCCATATTATTCTTGGACGCAATAAATTTCTATCGAGGAACAAGCGTTTAGTTCCATATTTTCTCGTGTTTACTTGGCAGAGTCTCCTATAGAAATAATGCAGCTCGATGTAAGGCCACCCTTAAATTCTATTGGATATGCACGTGAAACCTTTAGAGGCGGCACCGACAAACTGGCGGTATGATTCATTGTCCTCCACTCCCTGAATGTCAATTGCTGAATCCCGCGCTACACTTTGCATATGAAAGTTGCAGAACTTTGCTTGTATTACTTTAAAACGTGTATGTTGTGGGGCACTTTAAAGGGAGGAATCGTGTCCTGATCTCTTAGCGTCGATACACGGAATTGTTACAAGAAAATCGTATGCTTATGGATGCAAATTGTTAGCGACCTTGTAAAGGAAATGTTTAGACCCTTGAGGCATCGATGTTTCTAACATGATTCCTTTATAACGATACAATCTGTTACATATATATTTAGAATGATGATCTTGCGCTTTAATGACTTGTTTTTACGGGCGTTCTCAAAATTGCGTAAAGCGACTATTAGCTTCGTCATTTCTGTCCATCCGTCCGTCTGTCCGCATGGAACAACTCGGTTACCACTGGACGGATTTTGATGAAATCTGATATTTGAATGTTTTTGGAATATCTGTCGCGAAAGTTCAAGATTCACTAAAATCTAACAAGCATAACGGGTACTTTACGTGAAGTCCAATATACATTTTGATCATATCTCGCCGAGTTCTTCTTAGAATGAGAAATGATTTAGGCGAAAGTTGTATAGAAAATCAAAACCCCGAATTTTGTATAAATTTCATACACCAACAAATGCACTTCTTATTAAACTCGACGAAGTTTTAAAATTTACATTAAAAATCACTTTGACGTGCTCTTACATGTTTCGGCCTACGTCCGGGGACCGCGGTAGCACAGTGGTTAAAGCGCTGTGCTACAAATCGGAAGGTCGCTGGTTCGATCCCAGCTGGTGTCAGTGGATTCTTCATTGACATAAAATCCTTCCGATCGCACTATGGCCCGCGGGTCGCTTCAGCCTCTAATAGAAATGAGTACTGAAAGTAATTAAAGGAGTATTTCCTGGGGGTAAAGGCGGTCGGTGCGTAAGGCTGACAACCTACCACCATTCTGTGTCGTTGTCACGAAATCTGCGAACCTTAACTTCCTAAGAATCCTCTGGGCCTGTCCAGGCCTGTAATAGGACTGCTTTACCTTTTTTTAATCACTTTTCCACTGCAACCATGGCTGCACGAACTCGCCTGAATGTTTCGTTACACGTACAGTGCCTGTCTTTTATGTTTTCAGTAAGAGTTACGTTTTCGATATGACGAATTAATGTGTTGTAATGTGTGTGTGTGTGTTATTTTTTTTCGCAACAAGAGTTTCTTTTGAAAAGTATTTCTGTGCGGGATATCGAGAGTTGTCTCAGTTTCAACTTCAAATCTCGTAGTTCATAGGCGGCGACTGACACAAATGGTCTAACCAAAGTTTGAGTACCGCTTACACCAAATTCCGCCATTGGAATGGCCTGAACCCCTTACTTCTACCTCTTAATCGTACTCGCTAAGATACATCCTAATGTTATCGCCTGATCTCTCTTGTTGCAATCGGACGTCTGCAAAGGAGATTGTCCACCAAAATTATCTGTGCGTTCCGTGTGTTAGACTTCACTGTAACATAATTTAATATCATTGACGTGATCTTATAATATCATAAAATGTTTATTTGCTTTGTACTGTCACTGCTTAGGCCCGGACTCGATTTTAGGTCAGTCCATGTGGGATTTATGGTGGACAAAGTGGGAGCGGGACAGGTTTGTCTTCTTGTACTTGCGTATGTTTTCCCACGTCAGTAACATTCCACCAGTGCTCCATACCTCTGCCACTAACGCCATATAATCTTAGCAGTTGACATCATCGTTAAATAAACACTTCTGTCGCGCCTCGCTTTGTACTCCCTGAGGCCTTTGTAAGTAATATGACTCCTTCAGGTACGAAACCAAGTTTGAGACCCATACTGAACTACTGGTAACATTATCGTTTCGCCTGCCGCGATTGTCGGAGCGCTTTAAAGTACAGGAATTGAAAAGGCCTTTTTGAAGTTAGTAGTAGCAGGCTATTAAAGTACATGTGTAAGAAACAAGATGGAAAGATGTGGACTGAATACATTTCGGTTGGGATATGTGCGAGTGGTGGGCTCTTGTGAATGCGGTAGTGAACCTTAGGGTTCCATAAAATGCAGGAATTGCTGGACCAGCTGACGGCCTGTTGGCTTCTTAAGAAGACCTCTGATTTATGTATATAGGTAGGTGGGTAGTAGGTAGGTAGGTAGATGGGTATGTGGATAGGTAGGTGGGTAGTAGGTAGGTAGGTGGGTGGATAGATAGATAGATAGATAGATAGATAGATAGATAGATAGATAGATAGATAGATAGATAGATAGATAGATAGATAGATAGATAGATAGATAGATAGATAGATAGATAGATAGATAGA
>Ga0131853_10020975_pt1 | contig 11863 bp, 7 predicted proteins | sample TergutLab28metaG_FD_92764 | JGI IMG/M metagenome (GOLD analysis project Ga0131853, IMG submission 92764) | Labiotermes labralis P1 segment gut microbial communities from Petit-Saut dam, French Guiana - Lab288 P1 (version 2) (version 2) | ecosystem: Host-associated > Arthropoda: Insects >...
CAATGTCAGCGACCAAGCTTCACACCCATACAAAACAACCGGCAAGATTATAGTTCTATATATCTTAATCTTTAATTTCCTGGACAGCAACCTGGAAGACAAAAGATTCTGCACCGAATGATACCAAGCATTAAAACCAAATTGGATATCAGACGGTGGGCATAGGTGGATTACAAATGGGAAAAAAACTGGATAATTGCGAGGGACGTCCATAAGAACAGAATGAGTACACTCAAAAACCGCGGCGAAGATGGTCAGCAAACTGTTACAATTGCGAAAGTATGGAGTTACTGAGTAGCCAGTACATGATACAGGATTTATAAGAGACACTGTCTGAACTTAAAGCATAACAATCATTAATCCACATAAGGTACAAATACAGTTCACATAGTTTAAACAAAACCAGGTACCATTTCAGGGCTTCAATACAACTGCAACATTTCGTGACAGGCCCGAAAACCCGAAAATTGGGGGGGATCGTATTTTCAGTTCACGAGCAGGGATTTCGCGCATTACACTTTGGATTCTCGCCGTAAGTTCATCAAACAGGCGGTGTCAATGAGTAAGCAAAATTCTTCAACCTAGTCGCACTGCAACAGGTCTAGTGGGGAGAAGTCAGGTGACTGAGGTGGCCAAGCAATTGATCTTCGTCTAACAGTCACTTGTCCGGGAAGACGTCACTCAACAAATGAGGCAAATTTGTACCATCACAGCAAAAAAAAACTCATTTTGCTGGAATAGCTTATGCGAAAGTTCTAATCGCAGCTTTTCCGTGGTAACGAACAAATAAATTCCGTAACGTTGCTGAATGACGTACCCTACTGACTGTGGCTTCTCTGCATAACTGCTAACATATTAATATCAAGAACATTCGGTAAATTGGATGAACTGTGATGATATTAAGACCTGTACCACGTAATTTTTTGGTCGAGGCACTGCGCTACAAGCCTGAAGGACGCGGGTTCGATTCCCGATGGAGTCATTGGGATTTGCAATTGAAATGATCCTTCCGGCCGCACAATGGTCCTGGGGTCGACAAAACCTCTAACAGAAATAAATACCAGGAATAGTTCCTACGGGGGTAAAGGCGGCCTGTGCTTAGGGCTGACAACCTTCACATATTCATGTGCCGACTGTCTATACACTCTGGCAGGAACAACCTCTTGAAGCCTAAAGGGTCTGTCCAGACCTATAATGGACCTCTTATCACGTAATATAAGTACACAGGCTCATTATTTTATCTGACAATTCGCATCCATTCTCCCACTCAGTTTCGCATGACGGCAGGAAATGCAGCGCTCGCCGCTATTCCAACCCCAAGCCAGCCGTGGTCAACAAGTTTTAGTTCCGTGTTTTGCAGTTAACATTACGTTTTTTATTCACCATGTAGAAGGACGTCGCTGGAAATCTTTGCCTTCGGCTTGCAGACATGCGTCATATCTAACGGACAGGCTGTAGACCGCACGGCGAAGTGACAGTGGTCAGATAAAATAATGGTCCATATACGATGGTTGCTTTTCCACTATCGCAAGTACAAGCTTGCGCTACAGCAGAACGCCCGAAATGGCAGCCATGATCGACGACGACGACGACGACAGCAACAACAACGAAAACAACAACAGAGGCAGAATCAAACTGACAGTGACAGTTCGAAAAGACGCGGTCAGCTGATCGGTCTCACGGACAAATTCAGGGCCGCTGATTGAACTCCGCTCGGACAGACGCCCGAAATAGGGTCCTGTACGCTTGGGAGGCGAGCATTGCGGATGACGCATGGCCTGTCTAAAACAAACTGCAATCCGTATGTTTGAGGGCCTCATGCACAAACGATAAAGGAGATATATTCATACTAATGAGGTAGATCCACTAACCCATTAACCCCTATCTGGCCAAAACAGTTTCCTACATTTAGATTTAAATTACTGTATAGACCAGGTTATTGGCTGGATGTCCGAAACGTCGAGGTTGCCCCGAAACGTACGTAATACCAATCTATTCTGACTAGCCCTACAGTTTCCTGCATTTAAATTTCCATTACTGTACACAGCAGGTTATTTGGCCGCATGTCCGAAACGTCGAGGTCGTCCCGAAACGTCGGTAATAAACAGCCATTCCACTCTTACTACCCCTACAGTTTCGTAAATTTAAATTTCCATTACCGTACAGACCAGGTTTTGGGCTGGATGTCCGAAACGTCGAGGTCGTCCCGAAACATCGGTAATAAACAACCATTCTACTCTTACTAGCCCTACAGTTTCGTAAATTTAATTTTCCATTACCGTACAGACCAGGTTTTGGGCTGGATGTCCGAAACGTCGAGGTAGTGGCGAAACGTCGGTATTAAACCAGCCATTCTACACCGCGCAAGATCCCAGAAGATCTCATATTTTATACCTGTTGTGACACATAATGGTTAACTGTAAATGAGTGAGTGTTCTACCGAACGCGTAACTCGGTAAAAACCTCCCGCGTTCTCACGACGTCGCACATAGCTTCAAACGGACGCTCCTAAAACAAATGTAATAACACTGAAATTAGACAGAAGAAATTAGGGGCAGATGCTCTTAATATCGTGGACTTAACGAGCTGCGAATTTGCATGAATTTAAAATTTAAATGTTTTTCATAAATACCTTATCTGGGAAGTTTTGCTAAGCTTGGTATGCAAAATGTGCTGAATTAAAAACAGCTGACACACAGTTAAATGCAACCTCTTCCACTCACACAACTTTAACATGACAACGACTTGACTACGAAGATGGATGGAGGGTGGTTTAGGCGTGGGTCTACAGAACAAGGAAGACGCTAAGATATTGTCTACCTAACACCAGACGAACACAGCGCCCGCATTCAAACACACTGAATGTTTTCATTTGATTGTATACGTAATATGTATGTGGGGAATATCATAATTCCGATCTTCTTCTTCCACTGGCACTACAGCCCAATGTGGGCTTTGGCCTGTCCAACAATGTCATTCCATTTTTTTCCTATCTGCCACCAACTCTCTCCATCTTCTCACTCCCAACACTTGAAGATCTCTTTCTACTTCCTGTTTCCATCTTTTCCTGGGTCTTCCCCTTCTTCTCGTCCCTTCCACTTCTTGAGTGAAGATCTTTTTGGGCATCCTATCCTCGTCCATTCTCTCTAGGTGACCTAACCAGCATATTCTTTGCCTTTTTATCCATTTTACTGTATTTTCTCCTTTGCTCATCTCTTCCAGTTCTCGATTCGTCCGACTTTTCCATTCCCCGTTCTCATATTTAGGACCATATATTCTTCTAAACATTTTCCTTTCAAAAATTAGTAGAGCTTATTCTTCTTTCTTCGTCAACGTCTATGCTTCTGCTCCACACGACACTACCGGTCTTATTAGTGTCTTATATAATATAATTTTAGTAGCTCTGGATAAAAGTCGACTCCTGAAGAGACTTATAGCGGCAAAATAAGTTTCTATTGCCGGCCAAAATACGTCATAATTCCGATCTAGGACACTTAAAATCATGCCAGTCATGTTAACATTACAAATTAAAGTGCAGTAAAATGAGTTACTGGAAGTTTTGTTACTTGTGTTGCGCAACACCCTGTACTATCCCTTGAATTCCTATACTAGTAACGGTTCCTTCAGACGTTCTTCTTAAATTGTATGCAAAATTTTTTTACAGTGTACATCAATTTTATCTAATACTACAACCAAGCAATATAAAAACGTTTATTATTTAACCTCTCCTACATGTTTCGGCCTTCTCGGTCATTTTTAGGGATAAAAAATGTAAATCAGTCCCATCACAGGCCAGAGGTGCCCAGAGGGTTCCAGGAAGTTAAGGTTCCCAGATTACGTGACAATGGCCCTGGATGGTGGTAAGTTTGTCAGCCTTACGCACCGGCCGCCTTTACCGCCAGGAAATACTCCTGGTACTCATTTATGTTACAGGCTGAGTCGACCCCACGAACATAGTGCGAGCGGAAGGATTATGTCAATGAAAAATTACAATGACGCCATCTGGAATCGAACCAGCGACCTTCCGATTTGTAGCACAGCGCCTTAACCACTGTGTTACCGCGGTCCCCCCCCCCATGTTTAGGGATGCCATTTTAATAATATAACAAGGCTCTTAACATTTTAACATCCTTTACATTACAATAAAAGAAGTAATAAGTCAAATTGGGCTTACATCCCGGCGTAGAATTCTATGAACTACGTCACCATATATTACGCTTGTTTATTTTATTTACTTTTTAATGTAATTTGAGCAACGATAAATTCTTCAGACAGTTTTGTTGTATCGACATGACGCCCACTATGTGCACTGTGTCTATTGCGTTCCTTCTCGAGTTTGTACAACTGATGACGTAACATACACAACGAAGCCACCTGCTCTCACTTCACTTTCCCAACAAATTCTACGGCACAAAACCTAAAGCCCACTCGTACTACAAAGTCCATACACAAAAGTCAGTATCTTGCATGTCGTAAATCACTATGAATTATTATTCCAATTTTTGTAATCGCTGTGGACTCCGACAGGATTAAAGTTAAACGCGTGCCAAAATTTGGCACTGTTTCAACCACCGTCATTAAAGTCACGTAATCCTGTGACCTGTAATGATACAACGATACACAGTGCACTGCAGAATCCCACAAACATGACTTCAACTCTTAAAAATCGGAGCAATCCCATTACAGGCCTTGACAGGTCCTGCGGTTTCCAGGAGGTTGAGGCTCCCAGATTTCAAAACAATCGGCACATATGGATGATGGGGTTATCAGCCCTACGCACCGACCGCCTTTACCCCCAGGTAGTATTCCTGGTACTCATTTCTGTTAGAGGCTGTGTCAACCCCAGGGCCACAGTCCGAAAGGACTGTCAATGAAAAAATTCCAACGAAACCATCGGGAATCGAATCCGCGACCTTCCAACTTGTAGCGCAGTGCCTCAACCAACTGCGCCACCGCGTGCCCAAAACCAGACTGTACCATGAATAAATAGTTACTCACCATAAGTACGACATTACGGTTACGTTCAACTCTACTTTGCTTCCGTGTATATTCTGCACATAATCACGCGCGCGAATACGCGTGTGGATCGTATGTTTTGCTCTCGGCTTTGACCACGTTGGCCTCCCTGCTCATCCAGAAAGCGCCAAGAAAACGATCCACATTCCCCCCCCCCCCCTCCGACAAGAGGATGGAGGTGACACGCAAAAAAGAACCCCAGCTTTACACAGCAAAATGACGAACAAGTTAAAGAAGAATATCAGGTTAAATTCTCACAGAGAGTTTTGTAGCTTTAGAGAACTTGAGCGAACGCGGGGACATCGAAACGGCTTGGGAAAGTATTAGTAAGAGCAGTAAAATTTTGGCCGAAGAAGACGGCGTCGGTTGAAACGAACTGCAGGAGCATAAATCACAGTTTGATGAAGAAATGTTCAAAGTTTTCGGACCAAAGAAAGCGAGCCAAGCTGCAATTGTTACAAGATCCCAGAGAAATTAATGGACCTAATCTGCATGATATAAGACGTCAGACCAGCATACACTTCAAGAACAAACACAAGTGGGAATGCACGTGTAAAGCAAAATCAACACGCGTTCGCGTAACCAATGTTTCGGTGGAAACGCAATGACTATTAAATACTTTGATTGTGTTATCTCATGTGCACCGCGCATCAATATCATATTAATTGTCTTCAACTAAACCAACATTTAAGGCGCCTACTGAGTATACCACACACATTAAATTCTCCTACGCGTTTAGACGCACATCGGGGCCATCTTCAGGAAATTTCATATTTAACTCTTCGATTTTCGGCGCTTCAACTGGCTGTAACAACTTGCCCAAATTTGTTTGTAAAATTAGGTCTTCTCAGGCATGCAGTATTTATATTATTATTATTATTATTATTATTTACTGCAATTGAGTTTTCACTCGGTGGCAGTAGTCCTTACACTAGTAACAAATAATAATAAATACATATAAACAAAACAATACAAAAACACAGTAAATACAAGTACACATATTACCAAAACAACCACACAATTGTCAAAACACCCACACATTACAAAACCCATACACAAACCACACACACACACACACACACACACCACACACACACACACCCACACACACCACACACACACACACACCAACACACACACACACACACCCACACACACCACACACACACACACCCACACACACCACACACACACACACCACACACACACCACACACACACCACACACACACACACACACACATTAACACACACATTAACACACACACATACATTCAAGACCTCACGCAGATCACTTACAGAAGACTAACAATTACAACCCCACATTCACATAACATTTCAATTGGATGTGGCGTTACCGAAGTAACTAAAGCACTTAATTTGACGCAGCGTGTATGGCGATGGTTGGATGGTAATTGTATAACACAGTACTTAAAAAATGTTATGTTGTGTTTGTAGTAAGAGGCAATATGTGAAAAACGGGCTTCAGTACGTCAGCTGTTTGGCACCCCAAATCGTACAATATTCCTAGGAAGGTGGCTGTGTGTAACCTTTTGGCGCCGGAATTATTTTTTTAATTTTAGCACATCCTGTATATAAAATTGTGAATAATACAGAAACCAAATATGTTAGAATTATGAAACAAACTGCATTTTGAAGAGAAAAAAACGGAGAGTATATAGCATTTTTTAAATATTCAGTACCTATATTTGTTGAATAAATATATAAAATGCAACTTTGGAGATTAGCGGTGCGGTACGTCAACTATGGTTGACGTTAGGCGTCTAAAGGCAGTAAGGCACTATTGGATACACGTGTTAGGTAATAGCGCATTTCATCAACAAGTTTGGACAAGTGCCTGCAGCCATTTGATGTACTGGAAATCGAACAAAGACTAACTGAGACGGAGACCACGTGGGCCGAAACGTGTAGGGGAAGGTAATGTAAAATCATATGCACAATCAATGCATTAAATGTCGGTTTAGACGAAGGCAATAAATTCTGAGTGTGTGTCTGTATCCTTTCCTTAGTCATCCGGCATGTAAAGCGCATGCGTCGTATCATATCGTAACTACGGCCTGACCCGCTCTACGATAGTTTTCCACATTTTCTCATAAACGGCACGATTTTAGCTACTGAACACTAATTATGCGTTTTGATTTTCTCTACAACTTTTGTCTGAAATGTTTCTCATTCTAAGAAGAATTCAGCGAGATATGGTCATAAATGTACATAGGTCTTCACGTAAAGTACCGGTTTATCTTGTAAGATTTTAATGAAACTTGAATTTTCACGATAGACTTTTCGAAAACTACATAAACATCAAATTTCACGAAAATCTGTCCAGCGGGAGTCGAGTTGTTGCACGAGAACAGACGGACGGACGGACGGAAGGACGGACGGTTGGACAGAAATAGAAACGATTAAGATGGTAAGCGATTTTCGCAATTTTGCGAAAATCGCCTAAAACATCAAATATTTTAACCTTTATGCACCATGCATCCTATATATAGGACAGAAGCACCGCTCCTCCACAGAGTAGACTTTTTATATATTCAGTCAACAAATATATTTAATAATTTTTTTAGACTTTCTCTCGCCATCTTCGTTTATTCCTCCACAAAATGTCGTGTATTTCCTAATGTTACCCTTCTTGGTTCATAAAATATTCATATTTTACATAAATGGTGTGCTAAACTGTAAATGTCCAGCTCCAGGGCCAAAGGGTTAAAGTTATAACTGAAAACCTCGGACTGGAAATGAGTCCCATGGATCAAGCCAAATGACGCAACATACCTCAGCTCTGAATTTTCCCCCGACGAGGTCTCGTATCATTCTAAGAACAGAGAGACATTATTTCCTCTATGTGATAATAATCGACTGAAATCTTCGCTCTTCTGGGAGGTTACGCAGCGCAGATTGACAGTTAGCTACGGACGTTTCGGAAAAAACCTACAGAGACCGACTGCTTGACCCTTGAAGTTGGTACTCATAGGTTGTCCCGAAACGTCCGTAACCATAAATCTACGCTGCGTAACATCCCAGAAGAGCAAAGATCTGACTTGTCGCGGCGGCAGCATCGAATCACGAATAATCAACTGTTCTTTACAAGGGAGATGGAGTTTGTTCTGCACGACGTAGCACAGGACATTTTTTATATATAATTTACATCAATATCAGACTTCAAAGGGTTAATTATGATCAAAAGTAGAGCAATCATGTTCAGTAAAGCAGTGATCACGCAGTCAATAACCTCTGCTACACACAATACAACTCTTTGCCACGTTATACCCAGTTTGACACACAGTTCTCAGTATTGGGCTATCCTAACGTCGTTCGAGGCTGCTGTCAGCAAAATGATGTTCACATGTTGTTACTGCAATATCCTAACTACGCAGGCTACCGAATATCAGACACTTCTTAAAATACACTTGTGTGCGCCATTACTGTACTTGTCCCCTCACTAATTATCATAATATATCCTGTAAGTTAATTGAAGGAAATAATTACTAACTCGTATCAACAAATAACTGTCAAACACAAATTGTTAATATCAAACACCCAATCACAGGTACACGTTTCGGCTCAAATAAGCCATCATCAGACTGTACACAATTACATATATTAAAAATGTGTAATTACTTGGTTAATACGCTGTAGAAAATGGGAATGGCTTGCGTGATTTGAGGCTTCTGCCGCGAGCTGAGTACTGCGCTCTTCTGGGTTGTTACGCAGCGAGTAGTGGTAATTTCTTGCCGCTACTCGCTGCGTAGTAGCCCAGAAGAGCGCAGTACTCGAGGGAATGGCTCGTTACCATCCACAACATGTAGATGGAATTGGGTATTAAATAAGGGCGAGTTGCTTCTGACGGCTATTAATTGAACGTCGCACGAAAAATGCAACTGGATGAATCACATGCAGTCAGCCAATCACAACTCAGGACTAGGATGCTCCGGATTCCGAACGAACTAAATACAGGTACGCGCCTCATAACGACGTTTCGGTCAACGACGGACAGCATATACGACGGTGGTCCTATAATATTATAATACAATATTATAATACTTGCCACTGTGTTACAATTGCCTGCAGTATTCAGTACAGTAACATGCTGTACAGGTTTGTAGCCTAGCAGCAATAGGCTATACCATATAGCCTAGGTGTGTAGTAGGCTATACTGTACTATCTAGGTTTGTGTTAAGTACACGTTTGCACAGCGACGAAATCGCCTAACGACGCATTTCTCAGAACGTATCCCCGTCGCTAAGCGGCGCATATCTGTATAAACAAACAGGTATAACTTCCTCACTTATACTGCTTGCAAGGAGATGCACTGCTAAAGACAGCTGTAACGCCACTGAACAAATTGCGATAGGAAAGCGAAGAACCCCGTACTTCAGCTGGAGCACACAAGGCACTCGCGACTTAAGAGGGCAAGTGTGCTTCGTCCTCTCACCAGCTCGCCGGAGTTGGGATGTTTCGAGAGGCCCCTCCGTAGGGGACGCAAATAATCGACCGTTACAATAACCCGCCCCCCTCCCTTTACCCGGCCAACCCAACGCCACACATCCGCCAGAATATTACACCATCTTGGATGCTAACTTCTAATCATATTAAACCACCCAGCCCAACCGCCCTGTGCACTACACGCACAAGGTGACTCTACGGAACTTCACAAAGACATGTACAGTACCTATCTGTCTACTGAAACCCTCATAGTTTGAGCTCACCCAAAGTTCGCCATGTCAACTACGTCCAACGCCCATACACAATGCAGTAACTTTAACGTTAAGACATGCACCCCCCAAGTTACGCACTTCGATAGAACGAAGCTCCTTTCAACTCTGCCACAACAGAACTGCCCTAAAATTTTGATGCTCAAAGGTAAACACGCCCCAGACCACGTGCAGACATGACAGTGATACTGGCACAAGTGAACACAGCAAGAAAGGTCCGATACGCAGAAAATTTAAACCAGCGAGGCGCAAAGTTACCAGATACGGCAGCTCGACAGCAAAGTACAGGCTCTGCTGCCCAAGGCGAGGGAACTTGGTCCATTCCAAGCTCTCGTTTTCTTTGGTTGTGATGCGTTTTTGTTACTAAAGTGTCTTTAACTGCTGTAAAACATAACGGGATTTGGCGTCAACCTTAAACCAGATGGTAACCAGCGTAACCACCGGACTTTAAAGGCTTAAAACATTTAAGTCACGATATGACAGATGGTCCGGGAGTACGTCAATCAATCAATCCAATTAATCAATCAATCGATCAATCAATCAGACAGACTGCCAGTAAGTTAGGCAGTCAGTCAATCAGCCAGCCAGTCAGTCAACCAAACAGTCTCTCTGTCGAACCCCTCCCTGATATTCCTCACCAAACTTTAGCCTGTGTATTGCACACTACTGTCCACTGTAAGGAGCCCTAACGAGACTGAGGGTCTGTCGGTTATGGCGGAAACATAAAATGGTTCGGCTTAATTATACGGCAACATACATTGCATTATGATGGATAAATATACAGGACGTATGATGTACAGTCCGCGTATTTATCGGGGCAAGTACACTCATTTCAGGATTCAGTTTATCAGTCTATTAATGTGCAGGTGGACACACATAATGGCAAGACCTAGGCCGAAAGACAACTGTCCTTAAGGGCCAAGACGAACCTTTACAAGTTCCATCGATAAACATAAAAATAATCGAACAAATTACGCACGGATAAACAACCAAACACCAAAACTGTATACAGCACACGTGTACACGTGTAATAAATTCGGAGGGCTTAACAAACCTACATTTTTAGACAACTTATGAAATATTTTATTACAGCAGTCCTGTAACAGTCCGGTCATACGCGTTCTGTAAAATGCAAGTTTTTTTATGTTTTCTGTCTTTACACTACCCAAATAATTATTTTAAAAAAAGACATCTATATTGTTTTATTTGCAAACCCTGCAACTCAGTAAAGGCAAAGGTCAGGCCACGAAGGTCCAGAGGAAGAGTAGAGGCATAGCTCTACTCTTTCTTTAGCCTCGGCACTATATGGGGTTGTGGGCCGGGTAGTTCAGTCGGTATAGCGACTGACTACGGGCTGGACGGTCCGGGATCGAATCCCGGTGGGGACGAGATTCTCCGCCCGTCCAGACCGGCCCTGGGGCCCACCCAGCCTCCTGTAAAATTGGTACCAGGTCTTTCCCGGGAGTAAAGTGCGGCCGGGGCGTGCTGCTGACCACTCACCCTCTTCTAGTGCCGCAGTCATGGAAGAGTAGAGCTATACCTCTACCCACACTCTGGGCCACACCGGGCCTGTAACGGGTTCACTTTACCTTTTACTATATGGGGTGGGTGGTCAACGCCACGCCCCGCCCGCTTTACCTGCGGGAAAGACCCGGTACCCGATGTATAGGAGGCTGGGTGGGCCCGAGGACCGCTCTGGACGGGTGCGAAAAATCTCGCCCCCCACCAGGATTGGATCCCCGAACCGTCCAGCCCGTAGTGAGTCGCTATACCGACCCTGCAACTCAGTAGACAAAAAAAAAAAAATATATGCTTAGGTAGAAGAAATACTGGACGCACATTGGCCCCCCTTTCCACCACCAAGGAAATGAGTGGATCTATACCTCCATTCTCCTATATTTCTTCACGGCGTGCACAGGCACAATATCACAGTTCGTCCTTTACACAGAGCAAAGGCCGAGGGTTCGTGAGCTGCATATTTAATTACACCATCATCATAAACATCAAGGATTGGACCCTTTGATCCGTTCCGTCTCCAGAGTTACAGCTGCTCGCGCCAACGCTTCTTCGGTCTACCAATTGTTCTCCTTCCTTGTGGTCTGTAGTGGTATG
>Ga0131853_10020976_pt1 | contig 11862 bp, 9 predicted proteins | sample TergutLab28metaG_FD_92764 | JGI IMG/M metagenome (GOLD analysis project Ga0131853, IMG submission 92764) | Labiotermes labralis P1 segment gut microbial communities from Petit-Saut dam, French Guiana - Lab288 P1 (version 2) (version 2) | ecosystem: Host-associated > Arthropoda: Insects >...
ATAATAATAATAATAATAATAATAAATGTGGCTCAACAGCCCAAATCGGTTCTAGGCCGCTTCGTTGTTGAAGTTATAGATTACATACACACACACACACACACATGCACACACACCATCTGGCAGGACTACTCTGAACGAATGATCGGCTGGTCGCAGAGGCCGCTACCTACACAATGCACAACAAACACAAGAGCGAATATCCATGGCCTCAGCGGGATTCGAGCCCGCAATCCCAGAAATCGAGGGCCCGGAGACCTACGCCTTAAACCGCATGGCGATTGAGATCGGCAAGAAGAAGAAGAAGAATACTGCCAACGCCAATGCACACTAGTCATTATTCAGTAACACTGTAGCAATCAGTTATCAGGATACTGTCCAGTATGTTACGATGTTGCTTGCTGCATGTTTCATTGCCCAATACATTATTTACAACGCTTACATTGTTTATACGCATATGTTACAGCGCGTGTCACTTGCCTTCAGCAACGGTACGTGAAATACATATTTCAGCGTGCTGCCGTGACTAGGATGGAAGAAATCGCTGTTTTACTTAGAATATAGCATCCCCTAACTGCGGACTGCCCTACACGCTGACAGGACAGGGGCGTTCTTTTATAGAACTGGTGACGTATTTGATCAGTTGTGTAAACGAACTGACAGTACCAACATTTGAATATTTCTTCAATAAAAATTTCTGGGAATGTAAACTGAATGATTTTTTATTTAAGTAATTTGTTGTTGTTGTTGTTGATAATGATGATGTTGATGTTGTTGTTGTTGATGTTGTTGATGATGATGATGTTGTTGATGTTGTTGATGATGATGATGTTGATGTTGTTGTTGTTGATGTTGTTGATGATGATGATGTTGTTGATGTTGTTGTTGATGTTGTTGCTGTTGTTGTTGTTGTTGTTTCCACTACTATTGTTATTCTGGCAGTTACTGCTGTTTCGTTTTGGAAACAGCGTGACCACGAAGTATTCAACACACGTGAAATATGATAAAATATTCTCTGAGATAAAATACCGTCCGTACAATTGAGGGTAGAGCTAACCGCTGCTCTGGTGGAAGTAAATAGCGAGCATTACGCTGTAGCCGCTTCTTGGTCTTGTTCTTGCACGGCGCAACAGCCTGATGTCGGGCCTTGGCCTATTCTATACAGATTCTCCACGCTTGTCTGTCCATTGTACATCTTTTCAAATTTCTTATGCCCAATATCTTGGGATCCTCCTCTACGTCCTCATTCCATATTCTTTTAGGTTTACCTACAGGTCTTTCGCCACCGAATGTATTGCATAGTAACTTCCTTGGCATGCGTTTGCTATCCATGCGTTCAATATGTCCAGCCTACTGTAACCGTTTCAACTTATCACCAATCGATATGCGTGGTTTATTATACAGTTTGTATAGTCCATTATTCTCTATCTGTCTTTTTCTTTTACTCTTCACTATATTCATCTCAGTATCGTTCAATCAGAATAATCGATGGCCATTCCAGATTTTTTTAATTGATGGTCCTTTTCTCACACCCATACAATCATCGAAAATTTCTCTATCCAAAGCTACGTGCCTGGGTACAGTAATTACATTGTCGGCATACGTCACGATCGGAGATGATTTGTAGGATATTTTATTATTTTTCTCTAAGTTAATCTGTCTTACAACATACTTCAGTTTTGAAAAGTAAAGATGTGCGGCCATTCTGTTACCCTGTTGTTACCCTTGTGTTGTAAGAATTTTATCCGTTGGCTCCTCCTGAATTTTGACTTGACTAGACGTATCTGTTATGGCGACTTTTATTAACTGACTAGTTTGACTGGTAATCCAAGTATCAATAAGGCTGTCTGTAAATTCTATCTTAGTATGCAATCGTGTGTCTAAAATCTACAAATATCATGTGGGTACCTACAGTATGTTCCACACATCTCCAACGCCTTCTTATAGTATACAGGTTTACTTTATACAGTATATAAAGTAACAGTTGTAGATCTTCCTAATCGAAAACCAACCTAGTGTTTTCACAATATGCAATACAAAATGAATCCAACATTATTTTCAGAATTGCATTTAAAATCTTGTAAGATGCTTAATTACTACAAAAAATGCATCACTCCTTTTGCTAACAGGACGTATGTTGCTTCTCTTCCAGTCATCTGGTTTGTTTTCTTCCTCCCATAACTTGATCATTATTTGATGTAGAATTATTTACAGTTCCCCTCCTTCTGCCTTCAATAATGTAAATGGTATAAAACCACTTCCTGGTAATTTGTTTATTTTTTGATTTTCCACATATTTTTGGACCTTTTCTAAGATTGGTGATTCCATCTCATACTTCTTCCCCTCTGATCTATTCATATGTGTATGTATCTGAATCATTTTTCTTATTATTTCCCCAATTATTTACCTATTATTATTTCTAACAGTCTGTCGTGTGTTTATAGTCCTTTCCTTTTAGGATTCTGGCTTGCATATAAGCTTGTTCTGTGTTGCCAGTTTTAAAATCTTCTTCCATTTGAAGTAGCCGGCTTTTAAAAAATTCACGCTTATTTCTCCTACATATTTTATTTTCTATATTTTTTGCTTCTTTGTATGCTCCTTGCCTATTTATAGTTCCTCTTTCTATACATTCCACATTTCTTGTTTTTAAAATCTAAGATTTTCAGACAGTCCCTGTCAAATAATTCTCGTGGATTATAATTATATTTTCCTCGGTAACCTAACGTCTCTTTGGCCGTTGTCACAACATTAGACTTTACTCTCTTTCACACCTCTTCAAACGAATCCTCCAAGGGGAACTTTTTTGCGTGAGTCTGTCGGAAATTTTAGATTGCATTTTTTTAAACTTTCTATTCTCTTTGACGCAAGATGCGTCAAGCTCGGAATATCTTCTACCTTCACGTGACTTTTATTTTTGGTTTTATTTTAATTTAAATCGGGCCCAGTATCTGTCAGGCTCAAAGTTGGCACATCAAAGTGACGTTCCTCAAATATATAATTTGCAAAGTGCTTATTTATTGAGATATGTTAACTGTGATTAAAAACGTGCGTCATCGGGTGCTGTCCACGTTACATTGCGACGTGTTGATGTGGGAAACGTTTTGAACTTATCACCAGGTTTTTACTGGTTCTAAAGTCAATATTTTCTACTACCGTTTGTTATATCATGCAGACCGTGTGCACTTGAATTTCCTGTGTTTTATTTTTTTCCGACTTTCGCATTCAGATTATCTAAAATAACTGTTGTGTCACTGGTTGGTACTGAATCATTGGCTCTTTCCAGTTATTGACAAAACCCTTACTTGACTTCGTTTTCCATATCATCCATAGAAGCATTGACATTAATCACTGTAAAAAAACTATGTAAAGAATTTTGTCTTAATTCTCACAGTACAGATCCTCTCGTAGACAGGTTTAAAACTCACATTGCCATTTATCAGCCGTTTAACTGTCAAAAAGGCTACAGCAAATTCTGTAGCTCCCCCCCCCCCCATTTCCTCTGCCGCAAATTGTGCGAGTCTTTAAATTCATTACGACATTTTCCTATCTCTCGTATCTCTTGTAGGGTTGTTATTTTTATTTTACACGCAATAAGTTGCTGTTGTTGTTGTTGTTATATTAGGAGATTTATGGATCCAGCTTTGTCTCTTGTTCTGACAGTCCATGTACCAAAATACATTTCCACATTCCGTTGTCCATACATTTTCCGTTGACTTCTAATTCTGTAGCTTTTCTTCAGGTTTCGAAGTATTTGGTGTTTTATGGAGAGGTGTCAACCCCTTTCCCACCCAAACTAGAAGATCAGATCTCCGTATGTATGATCCCCGGACACAGGTTGACCCGGCTATTTCCCCAGATATGTTGCAGCTATAGCCGTTTTACATCCAGTATCATTTGTATGAAACTGAGTGACCACGAAATTGGGAACGAATATTATTGTAATATTCTTGTAATGTATGGCGCTTTCTCAATTTGTTCTTTGTAACCAAAACATCTCCTCGAAGGTATTCATACTTTGATGTAGTGGTGGTGCTTGTGTGTTCATATAATCCTGATAGCTATGCTGGCCATAGCGTAGCTGCTGGTAGGGCCTCCCACGTCAGACAGCTCAAATGTGATGGCCCACACAAAAATGGGTAGCCTGGTCCTGCAGATTTGGACCTGGGCACGAGGCTGACAAACCCATCCCATAAAAATAATTGTTGAGAAGCTTCTAAAACTGGAAGAGGCTAACGTCCATCATGGACTGTAATGCCATAAGAGGTAGAAGAATACCTGAACTTACTCCAAGCATGTCTTAGAGGAAATATATAGCCACTCTTCAGTCCAAGGGTAGTTTATTTATACTCCAACCCTGTGTGTGCTTCTTACCTACGCCAGCAATGCAGTCCTTATGTCAAAACCACTAAAAGATAAATACACACTGATTCAGGAGGGAAGATCAATATTCTAACAAGGGACATTAACGCTCAATGTAAGAAAAAAAAGTTCGTATGGACATGCGTCTAATTACGAAAGGTTACCCAGATAAAGCTATTTGAATCCACAAATACAAAAGCTTTGTGAAGGGTAATACTCCTAATATTGACATCTCCTCCTAAACTACTCTCTATATTTTTGATTTCGTGCGCTAAATCCCTTGATTTCTGTCAGTCCGTATAAATAACACAGAACTTTTAAACCACTCCCAGTGATTTATGTTGACATGATAACCCCAAAACGTGAAAGCATAACCTCCTTTCATGCTGCACTAATAAAAAGCGCCTTAAAAAGCAATGAAGTCTTTCCTGCGACTTGCATGGGAAGAGGTTACCAGTTATGTCGCTGAAGCCTTCGGTTATGATCTTATTACTTCAAACACAAAATGTTTAGACATTTTTCTTGATTTCTGGTTGCGGGAATTCAAGATAAAGAATGTGAGAATATCTTCTGTAAGAAATACTGCCTGGAACGTAATTAGAAATTCATTATGAGAAAAACACCACCAGTTCGTATGAAGTTATGTGACTTTACGATTTTAATAAATTCACATAACTACATGTACACTCGATGGTTTTATTCTCACAGTGAAGCATCAATGCGAGGTAAAGAAATATTTACAATTCAGAAAGTCACTTTACCGTCTGGCATAACGTATTTGTGTTCAACACAGAAAAGTGAAAGTCTTTGCGAACCATAAATGAATAGCGGATACGATGTCCGTTATTAAACGACGCTATAAAATTTCAGTCATTCCTTAACATTAGACGGAATTAAAAAATACATTTTCTAAAATGAGGAATAAAATGTAATGGGAAAGAGACTGTGACCTACATGAAAACGTCTCTCTCTGCATTCGCTTGGGACTAAAAAAAAACACTAATTTAGAGATATTTATTGGGTACAGCCTAGTTTTATTTTTGATTTCTCCACATAGTTCCACACAATTACTACAGAGTACATAGAGACTAAGTGACAACAGCATGGATCAGTGGCCATTCCTGAGGCCGAGGTTAGGTTTAGCGAAACGGTATTTTGCGGCATTGTGTAACATTCCGCTAGACCTCACTTCCCGATAAGGTCTCCACACTGGTAGTCACCAGAGGATAGGTCACATTAAGGTTAACGGTGGAGAACCTGGCTTTCAGATGTAGGGGAAATATGAGACTATTATACGGAGGCACACGCAGTAATATTTTTAAAAGGGTCCCACAATTCCGTAATACAAAAATGTTCAATAAAACTTTTCACCACTTGCCGTAAACGCCAGGTGACCGTAGCCTGTTCACTGGTAATAATCCTTTGACTTAATATTCCTGTCTTACAGCTTTTCTTTTTCTTTTTTTTTTCTTTTTGCAGCATTTTACAGATTATTTCAGTAAATATAAACAGCCAACTAGATGCAACAATAACAAATTTTATTGATAATTACAATCAGCTCAACATGTTTCGGGTGATAATTTCGCCCATCCTCAGGAGCATTAGAGTGTGGTAAAATGCACCGACGGTGCTGCCTGCCAGCAACATCGTCGGTGCATTATACCACAAGCAGTAAACAGTCTAGTGCTCCTGGGGATGGGCGAAATTATCGCCCGAAACATGTTGAGCTGATTGTAATTATCAATAAAATTTGTTATTGTCGCATTAGTTGGCTGTTTATATTATTGTATCTGTGACGCACGGTCACACAAACATAAAAAAAACAGATTATTTCGTTTTTTTTGGCGCATTCGCAATATTGCGAAAAGCGATTATTAGCCTCGTAATGTCTATCCGCCTGTCCTTCTGTCCATCCGCATAAAGCGTACATTGCCTCTCTCGTTAACATCCGTAGCCACATCACGCTACCAGACTGCAGGATAAAATTCTAACATTAAAAGAGAAAGCATTTCTTTTGAAAATACATCAAAAAGTAGAAACCTGGTAGAGCCAATATTTACAATCGATTCGGTGACAACTGTACTTCATAAAGGGGCGTAAGTGAAATGGTTACAAAATGACCATAATTATAATTTTGATAAAATTCAGGATAGAAGATGTCCACAAAATATTCCTGTGTATTATGACTTATGTAGAAACCTGGAATAGTAAATACCTTACTTTTTTAGGGGCGTAACAAAATTTCTATTCAAAATCCCCACCTTTACTTACCAATTTTTATACAATTCGGGAAAACGGATAAGCATTAAATTCCGTTTCTTGAGAATCCGAAGAAGGAAGGCCACACCTTTCCTATGGACGTAAACGAGATTACAATTACGCATGTACTGTGAACGCTTTCAATACTTCAGAAGGAAAAATTCCTTAGTAAAGACTTTTCACTATTTAACGACGTACAAAATGTTGTAATAACAAACAATACTGTAATTTTTACACTTACCATTTTTTACATACTGCAGAATTTTAACATTTCAAACATTTCATTACGGGCGTTATAATAGCTAGACTAACGTGTTAGGCTCATAATCCTCTTTCCTATAAATCCCTGAGGATGGCACACCGGTGTCGAAACATGTAAGAGTTTTAATAATTGTAATGAATTTTATTTTATTGAGTGCATTTGTTGGTGAATATATTGATTGTAAGAATATACAAGGTATAAACAATACAAAGTCATGAATAACTTAAATATGGTGGGCGTTTACTTTGCGGTAGGAACTGCGTATTTAAAAGTAATACGTGTATATTTAATTTTCGTCTTCGAAATATTAAGCATTTGTTAGATTGAAATTCTTGTTGAACTTTTAAAGATAGGGGTTGGTTTTCCAGATTTAGGTCGGGTGTAGTTCCAGCAATTTTGCATTGAATACAGGAGACAGGTTAAGCAGTTACGCCTTCTGTACCGATCCGAGAAGAACCTCGTGTGATCCGTGCGTATACGTATTATAATTTCGGGGGTTTATTCCGTCCTGGCGAATGATTGGGTAATTGCATGAGTTGGCAGATTCACACCCAATCCCAAAGTTACGACTGTCTTATTCTCACCTACCCTCAATATTTAGGGGTCAATAAAATGGCGGAATATTTTATCATGATGTGATAACGGGTCATGACCACTTCCTATAAAATACTTTGTAGTTAAAGTGGGTAAATATCGCGTCTTTTGCGAAATTATCCACCTACGTTTTTATTGAGGCTTGGAAGGCTTAGACAGAAATTATTTAAGGACACAGATAGAAACCTTTGGACACATAGACGAGTCAAACCGGGCTTCTTTCAAATAAAAGATAAAATTTCTAGTTATACATTCACAGAAATAAATTTTTTGAAACACACACACACACACACATTCGGCGATCCTAGGGTATGTAGAAACGTTCTGTGGCTGAAGCTGTCATGTTGAGAAGGGAATATTTTTGATAAAAGATTTTGATGTAAGCCTCTCGACAAGACAGCAGGAAGCATTGGTGAGATATAGTCGGCTGAGTGTGCAGTTGCTAATATTTGCCGTTCTGTCGCTGAAGTAGTAAGAAAACTCTTAAGATCAAGTGACAGTTTTATTAGCAAACAAAATCTCAAACTTTAGGTGATACATCCCTCTTGTGCTCAGATCAATGAATGTATCCAAAGGAGCTCCATCACTGTGGAAATAGCTGCTCACAAAGGAGACTAGTTTCGGCTAATTTTCGGGCCATAATCTGACCTGCATACCGGAACCCATGAAAGAAAGTTTCGGCCCATTTCAGTTTCTTTCTTGAGTTCTGGTATACAGGTCTGACGATGACCCGAAAGTGGGCCGGAACTTACGCGAATTCTGATATACAGGTCTGACGATGGCCTGAAAATGGGTCGGAACTTTCGTGGGTACTGATACAGAGGTCTGGTGATGGACTGAAAATGGGCCGAAACTTTCGTGGGTACTGATATAAAGGTCTGGTGATGGACTGAAAATGGGCCGGAACTTTCGTGGGTACTGATATAGAGGTCTGGTGATGGACCGAAAATGGGCCGAAACTTTCGTGGGTACTGATATAAAGGTCTGGTGATGGACTGAAAATGGGCCGGAACTTTCGTGGGTACTGATACAGAGGTCTGGTGATTGACCGAAAATGGGCCGGAACTTTCGTGGGTTCTGATATACAGGTCTGACGATGCCCCGGAAATAGGTCGAAACCAGTCACCTTTTTATTAAACTGTTGTGCATAACGGAACTCCTTTGAACACACTTATTTGAAAATCTAATTCACTCTCAGAGTGTGGACATAACGCGACAGCAATTTCTTCTGCATTTGTTTATAGCGTCATTGAGTATATAACTGTATAATATGCTCTATATTCACACCATTTCATGTAATTTTACTTTCTAAATAACACGCGCGGCTTGTCTTATGTGAACTGCTAGTATATCCATGTTATCAGCAACGTCCAACTCACAAGAAACTTTGCACTTCGCGCGTAGCCTGGACCCAGATGCTTCGCCGGGTTTTGTGGTTCTCACTTGGTCCTCAGGCCGGTAAATCTATAATCGAACGGCAGTTTCAGTGGCGAGGAACTAAAACTAAACACCATCCACTTATAACGAACATTAATAACACGCCACTTCTCTTGCTGTTAGCTAATGTTCTCGCTTCACGAGACTACAAACTTGCTACAAGCTACGAGATTTCGCCCCCCCCCCCGAAACTGATATTGTACGTACTTACGTTACAAAGTACAGCACGGTCATCATTTTATGGAGCTCGTCTTCGGGGAACATTCGAATTTTATCTGCCAGCGACAGGAAATTCACAGATAAAAATAAATCTACATAATGGTTTATTTGCGAAATAAACATGCTTATATTTTGTAAAATTTTAAAATATACCATCTTAATCTGTACAGGTCGTAGTGAAAATCTGAAGCGTTAAAAAGAAAATTATGTGGGGAAATACAGAAATTCAGTGAGGTGACGCAGGGTTATTCGACTCAAAATAATGACAAAGAAAGATACAGGTTGGGCCGATCATTTGGAGTATTGTAACGATCACTATGCTGACAAATGATTATATAGATACACGTTCATAGCCATAATACAGGATATAATACTCATATTACAACTACTTGATTCTTAAGACAATTGGGGCAAATTTTAAATATCTGAGAATAACCACAATAAATCTAATAACATCACGCAGAGAAACTAAATGAAATCTGGAATTGTTTTTTTCTTTCCATTCCATTACACTCCTATCACAAATACACAAACCAGAAAATTTAAAAAAAGCACAAGACAATAATTTAAAGTCCTTCGTCATTGGTGTAAAATTGAATTTTTTTCCACCGCGATGGAGAGAGACGCGTCGTGTTAAAAAAAAAGGGGGGGGGAATTTGTGGCTTTGCGTGGTACGAAATTAGAACATACCTAATCATTATCGACAATGAACACTAAAAATTAAAGTTATAAAATAGAAGTAAGTAAATGATTGAAGTTTTTGGAAATTTCCCTTAGTGCCAGGTCAGTTTATAGCAGGCAACGTCTGCCAAAAATTAGGCTACAGGCTGATAAATTTAGGCATTACACAAAACGATGAATCAGACAAAAAAGTATCAGAATTCTGACGTTGAACGCAATTATTCAGTCGTCAGAAGAAGCGAAAAAAAAAATGAAAGTCTTATTTCAACATCCATACCAAAACTTTATCTTAGTCCAATACCAATAAATGTTCTCTTGGGGTTAATGATTCTGCATAAGGTAAATTGATATTATACTTTATAATAATTGTTCAAAGAAACGTGGATTTATTAGGAAACAAAAGACATTTTTTTAAATCTAAAGGACTTGAATTATGTATTGGTTTCCAACAAAATCTTTGTTTGGACTTTATGTATCGTCGACTTATGACTACAGTACGATGTTCCTGGCCCCGACCATTCTTCCATAATTTTCAAAATTAGAACTGACCCGCGGGCGGAAGCGGAACTGACTTATGAAACTTAATACTTTGGTACGAAATTTGACGATAGATAAATTCCAAAAATGGGTATTTCTTCGGAGTTTATTTAATCTTCCAATCGCCCCCACAAATTGTAGTAATTCAATGTTAGCCTCCCACTAAACACACCGAGATAATACAGATTATATTCATGCCATGCAAATATTTGGAATTTGAAACACTACAAATTGGATTATAGAATTACAATATTAGGTTTTGTGAAACTAACCATTCTAGCTCAGATTTACAGAACTAAGGTTTAACACGCGTTTTTGCAAGGTCATGGTATCGCAGCCCTTTAATAATAAATATATTAGACGGAAGGTTTCATCTCAAAAAACCTTCATAGGTAGATGGCTATTTTAAGCAGCGGAGTGTAAAAATGTTGGCAAAATTGTTAACAAGAACTACTTGAAACAAAATAACAATATCATATGCTAATTCAATCGGGCTTCAAAATAAAGTTTAAAAACACTTAAATACATTTTAGAAGTAAAATTTATAGTTACGAAGTTGTGAAAAAATACAGAGGTCTACAAAACTAATTGGAATTTAGTGATACACTGCGATTCATGAATAACAGAGTGAAAATATGTAGTTGAAATGATTAACTTGATTAATTCCATAGTGCAGATAGTCCATCAGAAGTTTCAGGATTTCCCTCTTTTTATGAATAAATAATCCTCCACAGAGATATTACACAACTCGCAGCAAGACCCTCACCTGAGCTACTTCAATTTCAGTCAAACATATACGATGAACTGTAACACTTTGTAACTTTAGGCAGTTCAGTATTTATAAATTTCATGCACATATATTATTACCTTTTGCATATTTCCTTGTAAAACTACATCAAAAGTAAATTCATGTTATCTGACATCGATATTTCTTTCCTGAATAATGGGGAAATAGCAGTACAGGGCCCCGGATTGCCAATTATAGTCCACGTCATTTCCTGCGGAAGATGAACAACCTTTAATTAGAATCAGGTCAGCGGTCAAACATGTCCAACATCTTCCAGTCGCTGAACATGTCGCAGTGAATTTATATAAAAGAAGCAACTCAACTGTGAGCCGCCCACGATACAGAAGCCAGGATATTTTCAAAATCCGATCTCTATGTTTCTGTATTCCTAATTTTCCCATGGTTCAATTTCTGACGTACAGGTCCTAAATATATCAGTCACTTTAAGCTATCAACAACAGAGGTACTTCAAATTTATCAAGCTCTGACGATGATAGATGACTTATTGAATGTTAATAAAAATCCAACCAGATGCAACAGTATGCAGATATTTATTTACTGCAAAGCCCGATCGGGCCACGTTGGAGGGAAGTAGCTGTACCAGTATTATGAACTGTACCGGAGGTTGCGGTTACAGTTTTTAGTACTCCTGATGATGGGTGCTGTGACACCCGAAACATGTAGAGTGACTTTGCAGTAAATAAATATCTGCATACTGTTGCATCTG
>Ga0131853_10020977_pt1 | contig 11862 bp, 9 predicted proteins | sample TergutLab28metaG_FD_92764 | JGI IMG/M metagenome (GOLD analysis project Ga0131853, IMG submission 92764) | Labiotermes labralis P1 segment gut microbial communities from Petit-Saut dam, French Guiana - Lab288 P1 (version 2) (version 2) | ecosystem: Host-associated > Arthropoda: Insects >...
AGTTTGCCATTGCTTTTCCCCGCCTTTAGAGGTTCCCACTTTCGCCACCACGTGCCTCTGCGTCCTCAGCGACGCGAGATATCCTAGTAGCGAAAGGTGGAACTGTGGGCGAGAAAGATGTCCGGTAGTAATTTTGCCTAAATTCCGACTTCCACGTAAATTTAGGGATCTTTTACATGCCGCAAATCTACGACATGGGATCGACGGCTTTACTTCCCCTCCGAAGGAAGGCGTGCTGAGGATTTTTTCGCCCTAAAAATCCGACGGCTTCGGCCGAGTTTGAACCCGCGAACTTGGGTACCAAAGGCCAGCACGCTACCTCTAGACCACCGAAGCCTATACGACAAAATTCCAAAAAGACTTCAGAAGCACCATAAACAGCTGCAAGTCTTTAGGTTTCTGTGACCGTGCATCGTGAGCAAATTGTGAAATGATAGAGAAAACCAACAAGTCGAACAGTAAACTTCACAGTGCTCACACCCTACAAGGCAGCGCCCCGCAACCGCTACCAACCACATCCAGCAGAACCAGCGCAGCACACCACATGCAGTAATACGTCTTGTTCTCCTGCAGATGGGCATAATGATGCCCGAAACATGTTGAGATATTGTTAAAAATAAACATCTGTTGCATCTTGTTGGTTTTCTCTATCATTTCACAAGCTGCAAGTCTAACAGACACAGAAAAGAAAGGAAGACTCATCAACCTAAACCCGGAAACCCCACCAATGAAAGGATTAATAAAAATACACAAAGAGGGAACCCCTATTCGTCCAGTTGTTAAATTCAGAAATGCTCCATCATACAAACTAGCCAGAATGCTCACAGACATCTTAAAAACACATATCCCGATGCCCAACGTATATAATGTCCAGAACTCAACCCAACTAATGAACGATATTTCACAAATACCATTCGTCCCCGAACTAAAATTAGCATCACTGGACATCTCAAACATGTACACAAATATCCCGACAAAAGACCTAATCAGCATCTTCAACAATATCTGCAAGAATCACAACATAAAGGATACAGTAACAAGAGAAATCATATCAATAACCAACCTAATCATCACGCAGAATCACTTCAGCTTCCAGGACAAAACGTATGTACAAAACAATGGACTAGCAATGGGTGCTCCCACATCATCCATCCTCTCCGAAATCTACCTACAGTTTCTAGAAAACACCAAGATTTTCGATATCCTAAAAGAAGAAAAGATAATAGGATACTTCAGGTATGTGGACGACATACTCATCATCTACAATGAAAACATAACTGATGTCAATCAAGTTCTCAAGGCATTCAACGATATAACACCAAGCCTAACCTTCACACTAGAACAACAAGAAGAAAACAAATTGAATTTTCTAGAAATCCTAATTATAAAGACCAAAGACAAAATATCATTCGATATATACAGGAAAAAAAACCACCTCGGACATCATCATCCCAAACGACTCGTGTCATCCAACAGAACATAAATTAGCAGTCATCAGATACTTCACAAATAGAATAAACACCTACAGTCTCGACCACACAGAAAAACAGGCAGAAACAAACATAGTAAAACAGATTGTCAACAACACTAACAAATTTGACACATCCATCTTAAACAGACTAAATGGAGGAAAAACAAAACGAGAAAAACAAAACGAGAAAAGGACAGCCAAAAAAGTAGATGGGCCAAATTCACCTATTGCGGGAAAGAAACAAGAATGGTCACAAAACTGTTCAAGAACACAAATGCAAAAGTAGCCTACAGGACCAAAAACAATTTAGGAAAACTCCTAATACCACAAAAGACACCAAAACCCGACAAATACGAGAAAAGTGGAGTTTACCAGCTGGAATGTCTCACATACCACAAGATGTACACAGGTCAGACCGGCCGGCCTTCCGTGTAAGGTACCGCGAACATTACAACGACTTTAAATACTCAAACAACAGATCCACAGTCGCCCAACATGTTATCAACGAAGGGCACTCCTTCGGCCCAAAGGACGAAATAATGAACATAATTCACTATGAGAGAAGGGGAAAAATGCTCGACACCCTTGAAAAATTTTACATTTACAGAGAAACCAAAAACGGGAACCAGATAAATGACAGACCCACCGTACAGAGCAACCCGATATTCGAAACAATAATGAAACATTCCCCCCAAGGAGGGCAGCACATATAAAAAGAAGTAGTGACACCAAAAAACGACACCCACAAAGACAGTACACAGGACAGTTACCCAAGCGGCCGCACAGAGGTCACAACACGGTGAACAAAAACAGTGGCAAACAACGTCAACACTCAGAGAAGATACATCCACAGTGTGGAACAAGACCAACCACAAGGGATGAAAAACTGAGAAACAACGAAATACAGTAAGTCTTACTAACAGAATTACAAACTCACGGTCGTATTTAATAAGATAAATCCCAGCTAATAGAAACGCACCCGTTCTGTTATAACATATCGACAAAACCTCCAGGAAAACTTCACCCGACATTACCGCGCAAACACTCCAGGAGGCGATACCAGAAAATTAACACAACTATCCATAATAAATGAGGAAAGCAGAAACATCCCAACACCAACTGTAATAAGACAACGGCATCCCACAGTTGAATATCCGGTGAAAATCAGCGCACTAGAAAGGAAGGAATTTTATGCTTTAGTGGTTTCATGCTTAAACACAGCCTGCAAATAACACACTCTGTAGTTATAACTTTTCTAGAAAGCTTCAGCTAATAAGTAATCCACATGTAAACACTATGGGATCCCAAAGTGGACAAAGCATCTGGTAACGAAATCGCAGGGGCCTGAAGATGACTAGCATCTAGTCGAAACATGTAGCCTTACTCTAGAATAAATAGATTGTGCTGACGTACGTTTGTGTAATACTAATTGAGTTAAAAAAAAGTTCTTTGGCTTTCCGTGTGAGTGACATAGTAGGAACAGAAAACATCATTACATCCAAAAACAGTGGCCTAAACGAGTATTGCTTATTCCAGGACAGAAAAGTGTAGTAGGTACTCCATTAATCAACCCTGAAAAGGTTTCTTTACCTCCGGTGCACGTCATACTTGGTAAAAAGGTAGTGTAGTCCCGTCACAGGCCCGGAGGGGCCCAGAGGGTTCTACGAAGTTAAGGTTCCCAGATTTCGTGACAACGGCACAGGATGGCTGTAGGTTGTCAGCCTTACACATCGGCCGCCTTTACCCCCCGGAAATACTCCTGGTACTCATTTCTGTTAGAGGCTGAGTTGACCCCAGAGCCATAGGGCGATCGGAAGGATTTTATGTCAATGAAAAATTCCAATGACACCAGCTGGGATCGAGCCAGCGACCTTCTTAGGACCTTAACCACTGTGCTACCGCGGTCCCCATCATACTTGGACTCATAAAAAATTTCGTCAAGACAATGGATCAAAATAGCCCTGGATTGATGTATTTGAAAAATAAGCTTCCCAGGATAAGTGATGCTAATATCAAAGAAGGGGTATGAGTTGGACCTCAAATGACAGAGTTAATACAAGACGTAAAATCTGAGGACCAGCTAAGTAAAGTGTGAAAAGCCGCATGGAAGTCATTAAAGAATGTCACAACCATTTTTTTGGGGGGGGGGGGAGAGGGGGGTCGTTAAGTCAGAAAACTATCGTGATGTGGTAACTGATCTTGTACAATCCTACAAAGCTATGGAGTGTAATACGTCTTTAAAGGTGCATTTCTTAGACTGTAACTTAGACTTCTTCCGGGAAAATCTCGGGGAATTGAAAGATAAGCGCAGACAGCGATTTCACCAGGACATTTCCAGCATGGAAATCTATAACAGCAGGAATCTTCCTGACCACCTGAGTAGCCGGTAGTTGTCCGGGAAAGACACTGCATTGCAGCAGAAATGAGGTGACTACCAAATACGTTGCAGCCAAATGCCATATCTCGTACACAGGGCAATGTAGCTACTACATCTACAGACAGTGGCGTACCAAGGGATTTTGTTCGGAGGGGTGGGGGGGGGTTCAACAAATTCAGCTGAGGGCAGAGGACAGAGAGAACGGGGATCTGGGGGCGGTAGCCCCCTAGTCAGGGGTTCTGGAGGCAGCTGTAATTTGGTACAATAAATTTCATTTCATATAGTAAAATTTTCTTAATTTTTGGTACTTTAAGACTATTTACGATGACAACCAATTTATTTGTCACTGCTAATGTTACACAACTGCGAACCGGCGGTAGTTTTAGAATTTTACTGCCTTTTTTCCGAACATCTTGGGGTGCTGGCATCCTAAATTCAGCCATTTTTAACAGTTTTCACAATCGGGTTGAGTTTGGCATGATTTTGGAGAGCCTTCGGAATTTCGGGCGAGGGGGGGGAGGGTTGAACCCCCCCAAACCTCCCCCCCCCCCTTCGGTACGCCACTGTCTACAGAGTATGAAACAATCCATGACAAATGCATTGCATAACTTCACAAAACAGTGACAATGAAGAGATTCCGTGAGGCTGTAAGGCAGGTGTAATTCCTTGCAAATCAGTTACATGTTTTCAATCGAGTCACATGCAGCTAGTAAATCCAATTCTGTGACATCACACCTACTCAGTAGCCATATTAATCAAACTCTACTTTCACACACTTTGCTGTCAACGACACCTCCGATAAGTAAACAAGACAGGCATTGTATTATAAAATAACCCTGAAGCGCGTTCGTGTAAACATTGTTACAGTACAAAAGCAATAAATATTACCTATTCTGAAGGTGTATTTGTAGCCCTAGGTATCCGGCATGCAATGCGCATGTGCTGTATTATACTGTCATCTGTGGCCTGACTGGATCTACCATATTTTTAGACAACTCATAAACGACACGATTTTAGGAAAAAAAAAAGTTACTGAACATAAAAATGTGTGTTTTGATTTTCTCCACGACCTCTGATACATTTCTCATTCTAAGAAGAATTCAGCGAGATATTACAAAGATGTACATTGGTCTTCATGCAAAAGTATCCGTTTTTCTCGTCAGATTTTAGCGAAACTTGAATTTTCTAGACAGATTTTGGGAAAAAAACCCCTTAAATACCAACTTTCACGAAAAATCCATCTGTATCGACAGAAAGACATGACGAAGCTACCGGCCTCTCTTCAAAATTTTGCAAAAACGCGCCTAAAACAAAGGAGAACAATGCTTTGGTCTCTGCAGTTCAGTAGGGGAGCCGGGGATCTAAGCAGCCTGGCTGTCTTTGTTTGGATTGAAATTTGCAATTCTGCACCCAGTAGCTCCCTCTTAGCGGGTCACTACGTGAGATTAAAGATGAACTGGTTAGTCTTACGGGAGGTGTTTCTACCCATCTGCCGTGCAACAAAGCACCACCCTTCATCTTAACATCCAATGCCACAAGAACCTCAAAATCTCACATCTCACACTTCAATCCAATTCACGTCATCATATCTTGCTTCACAAAGATTCTTCATATACAGGGTGAGCAAAAATCCCTGTGTATTTGTGCAAGTAGAGTGCTGCACTATGCTAAAAGTGGGAAGTCCAATATGTAGAACACTGTAGGTAGCAAACGTGACCTCTGACACCTCTCCGCGCAGGCCATTTCCAACGTTTCTAGCAACCGAAAGTACTGTACATTCACTGTGACTTCCACTTATATATCCTACTTCCGACAGGTACGCAGAGACTCTCTGCTCACCCTGTATTATCCTCCCATTATGCCACTTTAAAAGAAGAATTCTCATGCTATGTATGTATTTCTTCTTTCCCCACCCTAAAATATGTCTAGCCCACCATAACTGCCTTCACTTGATTATTGGTAACAATACTAAACGAGCTGTTTACGTCACGAGTTCCTGGTCTTGTTACACCTTCAGTATATGTTTCATTTCTTTTAAGTGCGTGCAAAAAGTTCATTCAAAATTTACCATTTATGTAACCTGACACGCAAGATAAAGGATACTGTAAGCTAGTTCCCTTGTGTTGGTAGTGGTCTTGAAGGATCGTGCCTTGTTGCATTTGTCCTTCCAGCACACTCCAGGGTCGCCATAACGACAGATGCAACTCTCGGATGGACACACCCCAATACGCCTTCATGGTATATGGTACTTGGCTCGATACCATGCACTGTACATCTGCAAATTAAACACAGAGAATATCAAAACAGATGCGCAAAATGCAGGACAACTGAAATAAGGCAAAATTTTCCCGGCCAGCGTCATGATGTTATATGGAGGGATTAGAGGTACAGCTCCACCCATTCTTAACCTCGGCAGGAGATGGATATGAGTGGTCATTTTGCCCCCCCCCCCTCCCCCCGAAAAGAATCCCGGTACCCACTGAATAGTGGGCAGGCCTCAGAGCTGGTGTGGATCTTTTCCGGACGAGAAACATCTCTTGTCCTTGTGGGTGTTCGAATCCTGGATGGTCTAGCCCGCATCCTAGTCACTATACCGACTGAGATATCCCAATTACTAACTACAGTGGGGCAGTATCTTAAAACAAGCCGTGACCGCTGCCCTCCCAATGCCCTCCGCTTTGCCAGTCATAATCTTCCACCAACTCCACGATAAAAAACGCGCAGCCGAAACTGAGGAACTGATCTGACGGTAACATAAATCTTACTATCGCCCTCATCAGCTAAACAACCCACATTTTCGACGAAAACAAGTGCATCGCTGCTGCTGCTTCGTGTTCGGAGGTTCGCCGCCAGCCACCGGCCATTTTAACCAAGCGCTTAATCGCATTTTCAAGATGGAACATTATAGAGAACAAAGACCTTGACCTAGTAACCTGCATTACGTGCAAGGTACTACAATGGACTGGACATGTATACAAACTCCCTTTCGGCCGTGTACGCAAACAAGACAGGCAATATACGTGTGACGTAACAGTGAGGCACGTTCTTGCAACCATTGATGCAATGGCAAAAATCAGTCCCATTACAGACCCGAGGTACCCAGAGGGTTCCAGGAATTTAAGGTTCCCAGATTACGTGACAATGGCCCAGGATGGTGATAAGGTATTGCAGTGGAAAGGCAATGAATATTACATATTCTGAGTGTAGGTACCCAACGTGCAAAGCGCATACGCCATATTATTCATCTGTTACTTGCCCAGCTCTAAAATATTTTTCCACATTATATCATAACCGGAACGACTTTCGGGGGGGATTGAACATTAAAGTGTGTTTTGATGTTATCTACAATTTCTGTCTGAAACATTTTTCATTCTAAGAGGAAATGAGGGAGATGTGATTATAAATGTATACTGGTCTTCACGTAAAGTACCCGTTATTCTTGTCCTCTTTTAATGAAACTTGAATTTTCTCGACAGATTTTCGAAAAAATACTCAAATATAAAATTTCATAAAAATCCGTCCAGTGGGAGCCGAGTTGTTGCATGCGGACGGAAATGACAGTTAGCAGTCCCATACACAATTCTAGGACATCAAGCAAAAGCCAACAGAGTACAACGTTGATGAGGAGACACCCTAACTGTCTTTAATCAATATGCTATATTACTTTAATACATGTACATTTTGTATTATGACCAAATGCACAATTATTTCACACATTATCGCACTCACACATGTTTCGACAATATCGTGTCATCCTCAGGGAGCCTGTAATCAGTACCTTGCCAAGTTACACAAGTATTTCATACATACCGGCCAGCACGACAGAATCATCAACATACAGACTGTATATACAGCCACCACACAGACTGATTTCATGAGAACTGTACACAACAAAATGATTTTAATCCATTTTATTGTAAATAGGACAATTTTAATGTTTTAAAGATTTTATAATACTGAGATTTCAACGACAATAATATGAGAACTTGCATAAAACATATGTGAAACATCTCAAATTTAAACTGTATTACCAACAGTTGCATTTGAAATACCTGTGTAACTTGGCAAGGTATTGATTACAGGCTCCCTGAGGATGACATGATAGTGTCGAAACATGTAGCAGTGTGATAATTTGTGAAATAATTGTGCGTTTGCTGGCCATTGTACAAAACAATACGCCACATGTTTCGGTCCAGCTGGATTTCCGAGTAGCGTAAATGGAAGTGCATAAAACGTACTGCATTCAACACAACGAACACTCAGCATGAGGATGGACACAATTCAGACACGAACTCTGCACCTAGCTGCATACATTCGTACACATACTCTAACGCATACAATCCCTCTTAGATGTCTGAACACAACAATATTCAATCAGAACTACAAGTATAACACACAACTGTATAAAATCCTTCTTTATACATGAAACTCAAACAGCAATTCTTAAAGTCTACCAAGATGGTATCACAAGACAACTGTTTTCCATTCGACGTGTACAAATTTGGCAGTCAGATAACTTCTCTGACACTCACGTGAAGCGGGTCAGCCTAAACGAAGCGCAGAGGCGGTTTCACACCCAACCTTGCACCGGGGGTGGGGGTGGGGGTGGGGTGCAAAACAAGAACATATCGCTCGGATTGTGCGTCTATATATTTCACCACCGCTGAGTCCAAGGGGCGGCAAAATGAATATTTTAAATATAAACAAGACAGCCAATGTACGTACAACGTACCACTGAGGCAAAGTACGTGCAACCATTGTGGCAGTGGAAAAGCAATGAATATTACATATTCTGAGCGTGTGTTTACAGCCTTAGTTATCCAGCATGCAATGCGCATGCGCCGTATTGGACTGTCATCTGTGGTCTTTAAGGCTCTACAAAATTTTTGCACATTATCTCATAAAGGCACGATTTTCGGGAAAATAAGTTTTTGAACATGAAATGTTTCGATTTTCTCTACAACATTTATCTCAAGCACTTTTCATTTCACGAAGAATTGAGCGAGATATGGTCATAAATGTACATTGGTCTTCATGTAAAGTACTCGTCATACTTGGCAGATTTCAATGAAACTTGATTTTTTTCGAAAGATTTTAGATAAATCCTCAAAATATAAAATTTCACGAAAATCAGTCAAGTGGGAGCCGAGTTGTTGCATGCGGACGGACACGACGAAGCCAACAGTCGCTTTCCGCAATTTTGCAATCGCACCTGAAACTTGATTTCCTGTGCTCAAGAACCCACTAAAAGAGAAATTCAATAAATTATTGTGATTAATTTAATGTTAATGATATCATTAATGGGCGATATACCTTAAAGGTTTTCACGTACAGGCAGTTCAGTTACCGACTTAACCTGCGGTAGCCGAAGATTTTTAATATATTTGTTTCTTAGGATTGCTGGCGTCAGTTACGGACGGTTCACGGCCATTCAGGACCGTCGGTGGAAGGTAGGAGGGGAGAGATTTAAACGCCGAAACGGTTAGGAGCTGATAACGGACGCTAGCAGTCCAGTAAGGAAGTCAGACGCGTGAGAGAGGTGTGAGTGAAGAAGCACAAGTGACTGTTATTTTAATAAAATATGATTTAGTTGTTTAACCTGATACAGCACGACTTTTTTTCATTTTATCAACAATAAATTGAATAAATACTAATGTGCGTCATCCCCGTTGTGTTTTGTACAATAGAAGGAGTTAGGTATGTTAACACTTACAGTCGAGCACAACTATATTCGTTTTAAATATACAGGAGTTTACAACAACGACATGTTTCGGCCCTATAATGAGATCTCGAACCCGCCCCATTATGCCCCAAGACCACTACACGCATGCTAGTATAGCCTAAGCTGTTAGTCCAACCACAACCTGATGATGGCCCACATATATGGCCGAAACATGTCGTTGTTGTAAACATTTAAAAACAAATACAGTTGTGTTCGACTGTAAGTGTTAACATATCTAACTCCTACTATTGAGTAAATAAAACAACAAGTAAAACAAAATAGTTAAAACTATATGTGATTCGGTGAACCACACCCGTTTCTCGAAAGAGGATCATCTACCAGACTGAGCGCGTCGGGACAGCAAAGTTACGTAGGGTGATCGTGTAGACTGTATTTCACGGCACCATTTCCAGCGTTACTTCGTTATTTCCCTTTATTTTAATACTGATGTATTTGGCAGTCGGTTGGTTGAAATTGCAAGGCTCGTTATACCACACAGATTCATTGCTTCTACATAAAGTTTCTTCTGTGCGTAATTGTAAACAATTTTTCCTGTTGAGAATCCACAAATTTAAAATTATGCACGTCCCGTGCAGTAAGACAAGTCACCTTATACAGTGGGTATGCTACAACGAACTATCCTACAACGAACGAATGCTACAACGAACTGTTTTTATCAATAAAATCAGGATGCTACAACAAACGCGGACTACAATCGGCCGACGTAGCACGCGCATGACGTGTCGGACCTTCCCGTTTGGATTAGAGAGTCAGTCATCATCTTTGTTGTCATTTGTAAGGTTCAGTTATCAGTTTAGTTCAGTTGTTTGCTTATTTGCGTCTTTAGTAGTGAAAACATTTTTTTCTGAATTATTCTGCTACATAAGTTTAGCCATGAACCGGCAAAATACAGTGAGAAAGCTGGATGGTAACTTTGCTCTAGGGTGTGGGCCTGGAATGGATTACCCCTAAATACATATACGTGTATTTCAGTGTATGCTAGAACGAACAGATGCTATAACGAATGAGGTTCTACAACCAATTACGTTCGTCTAGCATACCCCACCGTATAAACTCCAACAACTGCATTATAACTAAACGGTAAAGGTAAAGTGATCCAGTTACAGGCCCGGTGTGGCCCAGAGGGTGGGTAGAGGTATAGCTCTACTCTTCCATGACCGCGGCACTAGAAGGGGTGAGTGGTCAGCAGCACTCCCCGGCCGCACTTTACCCCAGGGAAAGACCCGTTTACCCACTGCACAGAAGGCTGGGTGGTCCCCAGGGCCGGTCTGGACGGGCGGAAAATCTCGCCCCACCGGGATTCGATCCCGGACCGTCCACCCCGTAGCTCAGTCGCTATACCGACTGATTTAACCTATTTCATATAAATAAACACCTGGGTAAAAGGTAAAGTGATCCCATTACAGGCCCGGTGTGGCCCAGAGGGTGGGTAGAGGTATAGCTCTATTGTTCCATGACCGCGGCACTAGAAGGGGGTGAGTGGTCAGCAGCACGCCCCGGCCGCACTTTACCGACGGCAGCGTGTCGCTGTACCGACCCACTCCCCTGCGCTGTACGAATGTCAAATCAATGCTATCAATAAATGCCACTTGCCTTACCATCTGCAAGTCACGATATTACGAAACGGGGTTACACAATGAATTACGGACATTTATACCTGGCGTAACTTTCTACTTCAGGCAAAAATGATGCTGTTACGTGGAAATCAACACGTCTGGTGCAACAATGCCATAAGGGGGGAAGGAAATTTGTTGTCCTTTATGTGAAACACCACCCTTGGTGCAACAATCATTAACATCTATCAACATTTTCATTCACAATCAACACACACTTTGCGAACAGTTTCGACCCTAGGGTCGGGTCATCATAGGGTCATGATACAAGAATGTGAACATACACAGAAACTAGAAACCGCAAGGTGTAACATATCTCCCTTTTACGTTAACATACATTAAAATGCAATGAAAGTATACAAAGGTGAAATCAAATACGTCCTTAGGCACTTATTTGTAAATGATACAACCTCTGTGTAATTATACATACCCTTTTGTATATCCCGCAAACTTTACGCAGTAACTCCTTTCCGGAAAACCCGACTTCAAATGAATTTAGTACTTAAAAAATTAACTAAGACGTAAAAAAAAATGGTAAAGTGCACCCTGTACAGGCACTGAGGGGAGTAGAGGTATAGCTGTACTGTACAGGCACTGAGGGGAGTAGAGGTATAGCTGTACTGTACAGGCACTGAGGGGAGTAGAGGTATAGCTGTAC
>Ga0131853_10020978_pt1 | contig 11862 bp, 4 predicted proteins | sample TergutLab28metaG_FD_92764 | JGI IMG/M metagenome (GOLD analysis project Ga0131853, IMG submission 92764) | Labiotermes labralis P1 segment gut microbial communities from Petit-Saut dam, French Guiana - Lab288 P1 (version 2) (version 2) | ecosystem: Host-associated > Arthropoda: Insects >...
AATGTGACTTTAGCAAGGAAAAAGTGTAGCTCCCTGATGATGGTCTTAGGACCGAAACATGTCGGAGCGGTTTTAGTGTTTTAATGTGTAAATTTTATATAGGTGCATTGGTTGGTATAATAACTGAGTAACTCAACAACATGCACGGTGTAACAATAAAAATTTTAAAAAATTAAATATATATATTGTGTATGCAGTGCGTGTATACGACACAGGTCATTATGTCCACTAATGGTATAGTCTTACACTGTAAAGGATGAGGTTGTCATTCCCCTAACCCCAGGAAATACACTGTTTCAAATGGTACTTTTGTGCTCGCACTGCGCGACGTTTATTTAGGAACGTAACCCTGGCGCAAAAGGAACCCTGACTGTGAGTCTTAGTTGGCATTATGAGTTGAAAAGTCTGTTGAGAAGAGTGTGGTTTATATCAGGGGAAAATTTATGCCTTTTTGTGGCATGAATCCAGTTTAATGCTGTCACCTACTACGATGTCCCAACCCAAAGACAGTCACCCTCTGGAGAACCTGAAATTTTATTTCGGAAGCGAACAAAAATTTCAGTAAGTACAGCCGTGCCTGCTGGTCAAGGTTCCAAACTTGGATCTTCCGAAGCAGAAGCCATCATTGTCAACCGGGGCATTCACCTGACCCACGTGCTCATTTAACACCTACCGCCGTATATTTGAACTAACTTCATGACGTTACAAGTTAGATACGTCCATTGCTCATACGCATACGATATGACAGTCGCTCTCGGATTATCAAAGGCTTCTTCTTGCAGTTCCCTTTGCACGCCACACGCATCGCGGCGTACTGCGCCGGCGCCATGCCGCAACGCATCAACCCGGAGCCCGAAGGGAGGTCAGTCACCTGCGCCCTGACCCGGCAACAGCAGCAGAAGGTCGGGGTCACTGCTGCATTTCCATGGCAACTAACTTATGCCTACGCTGCCGTCCGATGTCACCACTCGGGTGGAAAATGGATGTAGACGTGACTGGATTCCATCCCGGAGTTTCGATATGCAGACTTCAGGATTATTTGAAGAAACATATTTCTTATTCGATTATTAATACACTTTTCCTCGAATTGAAATAATTATAATAGTTTTATTTCGTTTTACATTTCTGAGAATGCTACTTCTAGAATGCCATTTCTAGAGTGCTACTTCTAGAGTACTTCGCCACCCCAAATGTTTAATATCCTTCTCAGAATTAAATTACTAGCAGAAGTTTTTCCCTGTTCTTAACAAATACCAGAGCATCACGGAATTTCTCTCGCACTGTGCACTCTTTCTGTGCAATCTCTACATATCTTAGTCCTTCAGAAGCCGATAGTCGCTCAGCTACCTTATAAATTCGTTTCTTATTTAGAACCCGAGTTTAATAGTGCGTGCTCACCATTTTCAGTCTGCCATTGGCCCGTGTGTTTAATTCTGAATCAGACGAATCCAGTCCACATATTCACACTGTACTTTTTTAAATTTAATGTTTGCCATCCCGAAGTGTTTAACACAACTATAAATATAAAATGATGTATCAGCCAAACCAACAAAACTTTATTATGTGTATTATTGTATTAGGGCAAAAGTTTCGATTCTTATAGAATCATCTTAAGATCCTTCTAAGGTACAGATTCTTACTTAGCAATGTTTAAAATGCGCTGTGGGATCCCAAACATAGTTATATCAAGAATCTAAGCGTTTGGGATCCCACAGCGCATTTTAAACATTGCTAAGTATGGATCTGCATCTTAGAAGGGCCTGATGATAATTCTATAAGAATCGAAACATGTTGCCCTAATACAATAATAAATACAATAAAGTATTTTTTGTGTTTGATACATCATTGTATATGTATGTACTTTTTAAAGATATATCGTAATACCATTTTTACTCCTACGTCTAGTGTTGCCAATTGATCTCATGCCTTCGTGTGTTTTTGAATGAAATGTTAGTATGCATTGCACACACCATAGTTTAGTGCAGAATGCTCCCTCCTTCTCAACCTCATCATTTCATTATTCTCATTTTATATGCTGGAGAAGCCTAAGTCACGAAGCTTCTCATTTTACAGTTCAGTCTCCCTTTCTTAAGTACAAAAACTTACAGCTTTGTAACAAAGAATTTCCTTCAGGCTGCAGCAAATATGAACATTGCGGCTTCCTGGGTAAGACGTCGTGTATTTTTGTGGATGGTGCTGAGATTAGGAATGAAATATTCAGTATTAATAAAAATCCAACTAGCAGCAACAGTACGCAGTCTGATTTATTTTGCAGTAAAATAAACCAGACTGCTTAATATTGCATCTCGTTGGAGTTTTATTAATATTGAATTATGATGCACGGAATCATGAGCTTAAAATAGGAATAAAATGCTGTTTCTATCTTCAATATAGTAAGTGCAGGTAAGTTCCTGCGAAACATTCGCGTTTTATCAGCCAACCTACATGGCTTCACATCTCAGAAGATCTTGATTTTTAGGGGCGTTTGCAAAATTGCGAAAACGACTACTAATTTCGTCATGTCTGTCTGTCCGTCCGTCCGCATGGAACAAGTCGACTCCCATTGGACGGACTTCCATGAAATTTGATATTTGAGTGTATTTTGAAAATATGCGGAGAAAATTCAAGTTTTTATTAAATTCTGTTAAAAATAACGGGTACTTTACACGGACAATATCAGTTTTTTATCTATCTCGCTCATTTTTTATTGGAATGAGTTTTTTTTTAATTTATAGAGAGAATCAAAGCACATTGTACATACAATAATTTTTTTTTCTCGAAAATCGTGTCGTCTATGAGATAACGTGGAAATATACGGTAGAGCCGGGCAGGCCAGAAGACAATACGACGCCTGCGCATTGCATGCTGGATACCTGAGGCTATAAACACACACTCAGAGCATGTAATACCTATTGCTTTTCCACTGCAACAATGGTTACACGACCACGCCTTGATATTATGTTATACTTACACTGCCTATGTTGTTGAGATATTTTTTATACTGTAATGCAGATAATATAACATAGTACAAGCACTCGACTACAAGGAGATGGTAACATTACACGTTGAAAAATGTAATGTACCATGTAGTGTACTTAAACATAATTTTGGAATGTGCCCACACTTTCACTGTATAACCAGTTATAGCAAATATTCCTGAGGGAATTTAACAACGAAGAAAGGATAACAGACTAAACTTAGAAAACAACGTTAGTAATCTAGTGATATATTGCAGTACCATTTAGCACTATACAGTTCTCGTAAGCTGGTATCTGAAACCCGCGTTACTGATATATTACTTTTTAGATCCAAGATATTTCACCTGATGTTGGCAGTTTCTGCTGAATGTATTTCCGCAAACAAATGTTGTAAATACTCCGTATTGTTTTATTGTCGAGTACACGCGTTGAAACATTGCACAGTGATGTAAATATTATTTCAACGTGTAAATGAAACTGCCTGTAACCAGGAGTGCAGCCCTTTTGCTTGCCTATGTAGCCCACCATCCGCCAGTTAGTACGTTCCTCAACACCACAGAGATGTCTGTGTACCTCTGTTTCCATTATTACTATGTATACTGAATAGGCCTCTAATCAACCATGTGTGTAATTATGTATGTGCGTATGCCTATATACGCATACAGTTCACCACAAACGAAAGCGCCTCTATGAAGCTATCTTACAATGAAGCTGACATTACACGGAGTGTCACAAACAGACAAGCCACGTGTCGCAATTTCATTATGTCTATTATAGCATTAACTGGATTTCGATTCTGGACAGGGACAGAAATTTTTCTCTTTATCAACGTATCACCCTCTGGCTTCCTCCAATTCTCCTATTGGGTAGGTACTGGGAGGTTTTTTTTTCCTCCGAGGTAGAAACGCGGTAGAATGAAGGTGACCTTAAGACTCCATCTAACCACCGGGTTTAAGGCTAACAGGAAACACACTTCTATTCCTCCATGCATCTTTATAGCGCAGTACTTAAATGTTCATAAAGATAAATTCATCTACTGTGGCGCTGCCATAAATAACCAACAACCATGTCATTCGGTATGAAGGAGTAATAGCGTCTCATCTGGTAATTAGTTCTGTAAGTTGTCTCTTTGCTATTTTACCTTCTAGGACTAGGTCTCTGTAGAACTGCAGCCTCTAACAAGGCCACTGTCCTCCGAATAACAGGCGATTGACTGCAGACACTAGAGTATAAAAATTTTCCCAGTGCTACTTTGTCCACTACACATACCACATGGAGAGTTCTGAGAAAAAAATATCCGGAGAATTACTACCTGAGTGGCAGTGGTGCTACTTCCTATACCCGGACAGACACTTAGTGTTCCAGGAGGTAGAGATTCCCAGAATTTGTAGATAATGGGCATATAAATGCAGCAAAGTTGTTCGCCCTACGCACCTACCACCTCTACCACCTAGGAGATACCCATGATACTCATTTTTGTTAGAAGCTAAGTCGACCCCAGAGCCAGAGTGTGGCCGGAAGGATTCAGTCAATGACCCCATCGGGAATCGAACCCGCAATTTTTCGGCTTATAGTGTAGTGTCTTAATCAACTGTGTACCCCATTTCCTATGACCTTTGTTGCAATTTTCCAATAGTCAAAACTGTGTGTCAATTCTGAAAGTCTAGAGAGCGCTGCAGATCTAGAGCTACGGAAGAAACACTGGCCTTTGGTATATGAAGTGTTCCTTTGCACGTGGTTGCAGGCTCTATAGCATCGTGTTAGTCGAGAAGTCCCGTTTGGGAATATGCAGAAATGACAAATGACGAAATAGCGTGTTCTATTAATTAGTGACAAATTCACTGTGATAAAGGACTAGGGTATGAACAGTGGACAGGTAAATCTTATGTTAAATGAAACTGGCGATATTATTTTTTAAAAAAACTGCAAATTTATACTCTGAAATGAAACTCCTTGATTTCGGGTCAAACTGATTTTAGGAGCAATGATTCAACGCTAATCTATTCTGAAATACAGTAAAGGCCGTAAAATTACCTACTGAAATAAAATACTGCCCTTCTATGAAATGGTGCTTTCCTTAAAACATTTTTGTACAATAATTTCCTCGTAATACAAAGGCTCTATTCTCAGATAAGAAACATATGCGAGACAGAATAACGTATGCATAATTGTATATGTTTTTCTTTTGTCAATTATTTTGACCACTCTGACTTGAGGCGCCTGTGTCAGAAACTGGGATCAATATTTCAGATAGAGTTGGCTATAAAAGTAGGTCACCATTTGTCTGTGTTGCATAGTGCTGTGTGCGTAGAGACCTTGTTACTCCTTCAGAATTAGTTCCAATCCAGTAGGCTGCAATACATAGGGGCTTATCGATTATAGCTCATAAAATGTCGTACTGCTTAGTAGGTATTCTGTGATTTCTTGGGTTAGAGTCCTGGCAAAGAGACATATTCTTGTGACTAAGAATTTTTGTAGGTTTTCGCAGTCTCCAGTCAAATACGAGGATTGTAGATTAAATTAAGCAGCGACAGTTCACTTCCATATCCATTGGTTTTATTTTTTTTATAAATGAACCGATCATTCGATTCTATAATCCTTAGGATATGGTGTCGTATATTAAGCCATAAATAAAAGAAGTGATGTATACTGATGTTTGTACGTATGAAATGCCGTATTAAATGACAGTTTTTTGGTCCTATGTATGGTTTATTTTCTTCCATAATTTTGCAGGAGACCAAATTAATAAATAAAATACTCAATCGATTTAGCCACTAACGTGATAGAGCAGAGATACAGCTGATGATCTGAGGGAACTTGTTGCTTTCACCGGACCGGTGTACCTGTTGATATCGTACGAGTAACGTGTGTGTGTGTGTTGCTTCAAGATGCTGGATATTTATAATGTTGCTTCTGTCTGTCCGATAGCCAAATTTGTTTTCAGACAAATTGATTCTTAGTCATTAACGTTTTATAAAATCCCACAGCTACAGTAACGTACATTATACGAAAACAGAATACTTGCATCCCTACTCCGATTATGTACAAGTATAAAGTCTTCCTTCAGAAAAAAAAACGGCTCTCGGGGACTGTGTTTAATGTGTAAGATATAGTAAATGTGTCAGCTTTTATTATTAATGACTCGCGAATTGTATTCGCGCAGAGAGAAAATAAAAAAAAAGTGAGAATGATTTACTTATCTTTTCGGTTTAATGTGGTATAGACACTGTATAGAATGCTCTCGGTATTTCTTTCCAATTTTTTAATTTTTCCTTCTTTTTTCCTTCCTTTCTGCATTTTATCCACCACACCTTATTTCCCATTTAACCTCGAAAATAAGTGTGTGAATTTGCAATGCTTTCTATGTGGGTTATCACCGATATATTTTGCAGATTTGATCAATTTCGAAGAAACCTTTTACAAAAATTATGACATAAAGGGCCATTTCATATTGATAGTTCGGATTTCGTGCACCAAGCAGTAATAACACAGCAAATGTAAGAATTTGTGAAGACGTAATTACACTATAACAAGCTTTTAGAATCCTCAAATAAACCAGGAAATAGAATTTTGAGACAAATTCGAAATTTAGGGTAAATTCAATATTAATAAAATTCCGGCCAGATGCAACAGCATGCAGATATTTATTTACTGCAAAGTCACTCTACATGTTTCGGGTGTCACAGCACCCATCATCAGAAGTACTAAAAACTGTAAAAACAGTTTTTAGTACTCCTGATGATGGGTGCTGTGACACCTGAAACATATAGAGTGACTTTGCAGTAAATAAATATCTGCATACTGTTGCATCTGGTTGGATTTTTTATTAACATTGAATTACGATGCACGGAACCATGAGCTTAAAATTTAGGATAAATTATTTAAACACAAAAAAAGGGATGGCGACCATATGACGTTTCTCCTTAGCTTTCGATTTTATGATAACAACTAATAAACCACTGACGCTAGGCACGTCAGGTTTGGTAAGGTGGTTGAAATTGAATGTACTTATATCATATATTAAGGGTAAATAATTTTATTCTGCCACTTCTGTGTAGCCATCGATTACGATTAATGTCATTTTGAGTGAGAATAATTTTGGACAGCATGTAAAACACTTATCGTAAATTGGCTTGTACCAAACGGCAAATTGTCTTTGTGACACAAGACCAGATGCTTCTGTGTTCAAAGACGCCACGGTTGTTGTTTTCTGGTTTAAATCTAAATACAACAAATTTACAGTCCTATAATAATAATAATAATAATTCAGAAAATACGTGAGCAACATACCAGGAAAACATGAAGTCTAGGAACTACAGAAAACAGCCATATTTGGCACTGCACACATAATTCGGAAAGTACTAATATAAAAGTACAATAGATTCAACACTGAAACTAACGATATAAGCACCATGAATAGTAACAACAGAATAGCTGCAACTCTGTATTCCTTAGGGACACAGTTTGTCTCAGGAATATAAGCATAAATACCCTGCATAAAGAAGATGATGATGATAATGATGATATAATAATAATAATAATAATAATAATTCATCCGAAAATATTAGCTCGTCTGGCAGTTTATAGTCTGGTTTATTTTTGTGGCGCTACAGCCCAACGCGGGCTATGGCCCTCTCATTCTTGGGTTTTCTAGATCACACAACGACAAACCACAGTCGGTAGGCCTCTTCTGGACGAGTGATCAGATAGTCGCAGAGACCACTGACAACATACAACACTAACAAGTGTAAACTTGCCCCCGGCGGGATTCGAACCCGTATACTCAACAGGCGAGCGGCCGCAGACCTATGTCTTAGACCGCGCAGTCACTGGGATCGGATATTTCGGGTTATTCGGTTTAAATCTCTTCTGTGGCACCAGACATGCAGATTATTGTTTCTTTAAATTTTCTTAACCATTTTGGCAAATGGCGTAATGAGCTACATCCATTTATTCGAATACATTTCTCATTCGAGTGGGTAAATACTGTCATATTCTTGGTTCTAAATGAGTTCTACTTTTGTTGCAGTTTCGTTAAATAACTTAGAAGCATACCAGTGTAGGATCTACTAAACCACCTTGCGAAGAATTTGTTAGACATATGGAATACAACTTTGCTTGTAGATCAGTCACCGGAAATTTTTGGTCCACTTCACATTCGGAATGTTCTGGGTGCAATTATCAGACCCATGGTCAGTTATCATGATAATTTTCAAAATTTCATCTCCCATCACCAGGCGAATACTGGATAATACTTAAAAATCGACCAGTATAATACTATATCCTTAATCCATATCCGGGCGACCTAGATCCTCTGGTGGTCCGGAATATTTTGGCTAACATAGCCCCATATTTTCCGTTGAAATTATTATTGCAGTGCATTATTATTCTATCATTATGTTATTATTATTATTATTATTATTATTATTAAATAGGATTCAACAGATTATTTCCGTTTTACCGAGTTTCACTGTAGTTCTGAATGATGATTTTTAGGGGCTTCCCAAAATTGCGAAAAACGACTGTTAGCTTCGTCATGTCTGTCTACCCCTCTGTCCGTCCGCATGGATGGAACAAATCGGCTCCTAATGGACGGATTTTCACGAAATTTGATAGGGTGTTTTTCAAAAATATGTCGAGGAAATTCAAATTACATTAAACTGGTTTTAGATAAAATCGAAACACAGTTTTACGTTTCAAAACTTTCTTTCTAAAATCTTGCAGTTTGTGACAAATTGGAAACATTTTGTAGAGTCGGACAGACCACAGATGGCAATATGGCGCATGCGCGTTGCAGGCTGGATAACTAAGGCTAAAAACGTACACTCAGGGTTTGTAATACATGCTGGTTTTCGACTGCAACAATAGTTGCACGAACGCCCCTCATTGTTACGTTATATTACATTGACTGTCTTGTTTTATATTATCTATATCACAGAGTTTACCTCGGCGGCTCGGATTCTCCGGTAAATGGACCACACCTTCCCCCATATAGACCGGATGACAGAGGGACTAGAGTACTCTGTCTTTCACATAAATCTCACTTTGTTATTTGCAGTTATCCTTCCATTTGACGTTATTAAACTACTCCATCTGCAGTTTTTAAAGCATCGGCAAGTAAACAACCCGCTCAGAACCAGCCCAGCTTGCTAGGTGTAAACAAAACATGTCAAGAGACTTTTGTATAAAATTCAGTTTTTCCTTTGGTTTCGGAAACACAGGTTGAGTGCAGACGGACTTGTGGTGCCTGAGGTTGTTGCCCCGAACTATTCCAGTGCAGGCTCCCACCTGTCCTGAACTTTGGTCTCGGTTCGTGATGAAGTGCACATCTGCTTGCCGATCTCAACTCTATAATTTGTGGAGAATGTCACTCCAGAAGCTGGCAACAAACTTAAAAACGGGAACTTCTGACTACGAGTTGTGCCTCGAACAGTTTTATGTTAATTCGAAGAATTATTTTACTCGGATGGCTAACCGATCGTAGCATTTGCCTAGAAGACGAAATTCTAAGACAGTGTTAGATAAAGCAAAACACTGGGAAACCCCTCTCTCATTTTATCCATTCCATCTACATTTGCTCTCTATCAGGTCTAAAAATTATCTTGCTCATTACCTTCTTCTCAGACATCCACAATTTATGTTCTTAAGTCAAGGTCAGTATCGCTTTCTTAGTACAGAATGGACATATAATCATTTTTCATTACTCTTCAAATGCAAAGTCAAATTTAGCACTTTACCAAGCAAGTTATCTCAAGCAGTAACTTTTCGTCAACAATACCAATCCGCGCCAAACACAACACTCTAACATTTGCACAATGCTATAAAGGAGTCCTTCTCTTTGTAACCGATCTATGTATGGTCTCCTTTGTAGAATTTTTTCTTTCGTACTTGTATTTTGTCCCTGCCTGATGATAGTCATAGTGACTGATCGAAACATGTAGTGGGATGGAATAAATCTGAATGTGCAAAGGTCAGAGTGCTGTGTTGCCCCCCAGAAAGTAACGTTTCTTATTTGTATTCCGCCGGTTGTACCCGGTCCGCATCTTAGCCGACACACTACTTTGATTAAGTATTGTCGCGATTTTCCGCAGTCTCACCAAGCAAACACTAGAATACTACATTAAATTAGGCCACTACTGCTCCCTTTAATATCGTTTCCAAGGCGCTTTTCGGAGTTTCCTTAAACGTCGTTAATCACACTACACATAAATAAATAAATGCATTGTACTGTGCACTTAGTATATAAAAGACCAATCTCCGGCTCCCTGACCACATTTCTTTCTTTCTCTTGTATTCCCTGTCGCTGTCTGCAGTACAGTATTCCCTGTCCAACTTCAGAGAAAAATGCACCTTTCTTTTCGACGGCCCAGATTTCTTCATATTGTTTATCTACGCATTACTTTTGATGCATCTGTATTTAGTTTCCTTATAGATATTTATTCCTTCTGGACTTGTTTCATCCAAATCTTTTCGACGCCGCGAAGAATATCCTAAATTTCTTATATTATTTGATATTTAATTATAACCAGTTATTAACCCCTATTATTTCTCTTCACGTGAATACTTTATATCTGCACCTTGTATCTTACTGCTATTACGCTGTTCAATGGGAATGCTGATAGACAACATTTAAAGTTCTATTATAGTCTCTACACATAGCAAGATCCAGTCAGATGACACTCAGGTGATTATGTGGTTTCCATAACATGTGGTCATATAGTGTTTAGTTTCTGTGAGTTCGTAATTATGGTAGCTATGATTTGACCTTCCTGCTGTTCCTGTCCGTATATATAACAGCTGCTCCAAGTGCCCCTAAAACATGCTCACTTTTTATAAGCACCACATTAATATCTGCTCCTACACCGCGAGTGTGCTTTCCAGTTTCTGCGCTTGCAGCCCTCTTCATTCCAATCAAATTATTGTGACAACCTGCCTTCATCGTTAGCCTGGCACGTTGTAGGCTCCCAAAGGATCAAACATTACACAGTTTTTGCACCAGTCGCCCTGTTGGTAGAAGATAATTGCCGCAGGTTACCATTAAAATATTACACTGGTTTTTTAAATTTCATCACAACAAAACATTTCGTGAGGTCGCTAGGTTACTGTGAATTTTCCTAAAGAAGTCGCGTGTGTTAAAGTTGGGGTCTCAAGGCAGAACATAAGAAGAAAGATTAAACGCTGGATGGACAACCAGCACTTGGTAATGTGGAAATGTCCTTGCAGCATACAAAGCAGGCTCGAGAATTGATCTCCGGCCCTAATTTGGCTACAAGGGCACGATTATTGTCCTTTAATAGGACACAGTCCAGGGTTGTTATTGATCTTCTAATTTAACACAACACCCTGAGGCGACATTTACATGTAATGAGGTTGAGCAATAACTCCATTTGTTGGAAGTGTGGTATTGAGAAGGAAACATCTGTTCGTGTTCACTCAGACACTCACATCTAGGCTCCTTGTTTTTGGACCCTGAGAATATTAGGAAACTAAATATAGGGGCCATCTGGAGATTTGCTAAAGGAACAAGGCTCCTGTAATTTAGTAATAGAACATGAGACACAAAGGGCCTGTCCTAAGGCCTAGGTGCATCGGGCCTGAAAGGTCTCGAACCCAAATACCATTCAATTCAAGTTTCAATATGTCCGCTGGTCCGAAACATACAAGACACTTCAGGGCGCCTTGCAGCTTATTATACGATAATGCATTGATGTCTGCTGCCAACATGTTGCTATACTTGAATCCTGAGACCGTGGCGTATGTGTTCTTTCGTCACCACACCCAGTTCCATCAACGTAATTTCTCTTCTTCTAAATCAGTGAGGATTAAGCACAATACCAATTCCGACACTTATTTCCCTCTTTTCTTGGTCGGAGAATGTCTCATC
>Ga0131853_10020979_pt1 | contig 11861 bp, 5 predicted proteins | sample TergutLab28metaG_FD_92764 | JGI IMG/M metagenome (GOLD analysis project Ga0131853, IMG submission 92764) | Labiotermes labralis P1 segment gut microbial communities from Petit-Saut dam, French Guiana - Lab288 P1 (version 2) (version 2) | ecosystem: Host-associated > Arthropoda: Insects >...
AACAACTTTCGACTAATGTAGTTCTGTTTAAAACTGCGCTGAAGAAATTCCTCCTTCACTATGTTTTTTATAGTATTGATGAATATTATCAACAAAATTATAATGATTATGCTTGTTAGCAAAGTAACGAGTTATATATGAGAAATCTATCGGAAAAGTCACATAATATCCTATGCAATGTTTGTATTGTTCATTAAATATACACATTTATTACTCATTTCTTTGATTTTGTTGTAATGTATAATTACTTATTACTGTTTAATATGACGGATGCTTTTGCATCGTACATTATTATTATTGTAATTATTTTTATTGCTAAATTATTTTACTGACATGTTCCATATCTGTATGATACAATGGAATAATAATAAATATGAAATATGACAAGATGCAATAATTAGAATTAGGTTATATTTTGCTACATGTTTTGGCCGTTTAGAACAGTATTAAGGTATAGTAAAGCTTTTATTAAAACGACCCAGTATTGGCCGTCCCCCCGCCATGCATTGTAAAGCATGGATTAGAGGTTATGAAATCTGCGTATACGTCTGATCAGTGTCCGTTATCAGTTCAGTTTAGTGTAGAAGTCTACATCTAACGGAAAATATCAGAACCATAAGTAGGTGTTTGGCAGCATGGCGGAAACGACGGTGGATGCAACGCGAAGGTTGAATGTTAAAAAACAAACTTTGGATGATGCGTATGCTGCTCCAGCAAATTTTCTCGAGATTGATGTTATAAATCCAATTACTCATGGTGTTGGAAAGAAAAGATATACTGACTACGAGGTTAGAATGAGGGTAAGCAGTGATATTCCGTGCTGCTACTACTGACAGTTCCGAAGGCAGTGCAGAAGGTAGAAGGGGATTAAAAAAGCACCAGTTTGAACCCTTGCAAGGGAAAGACTGGAAGCAGTTGCATTTGTAACTGTGTTTCTTATGGTGTCAGCACCAGTTGGCCATTACGCAGTTGTTGCCCCCCTACATTTTTCACATTTCCGGTGTATGTATATTTGACTGACTGACCTTTGATATGTGTGATAAGTATTAGCATGTTTGCTGCATTTTAAGGGCCGCGAAATTGGACATTTATTTTTTGTTGTATGTGTCAACTTAAATGCTCATAGATTAAGCTGTTTGTAATTACTTGCATTTGTGTATAATGATGTATTATTGTATTTCATTTCAGACAAACCTTCCTGTTTTCAAGGTGAAAGAATCTATTGTTCGTCGAAGATATAGCGATTTTGAATGGCTGAGGAATGAACTTGAACGAGATAGTAAGGTATATCTCTAAACTTTTGTTATGTTCAGCAGATGTCTCATTAGCATCAGAAACATGCTACTGCCAAATTATTTACTCCTTCTCCACCATTGCCTATAAACATGGAAGTACTGATAACGTCCACTTCATTTCCCAGTAACAATCATAAGTAGAAATATCTTGCTACCTAATGTCTGCAGTTTTTCCCTGCCTCTTGCCCCCATGTCAAAGCTATTATTGTAGATTTCCTGCTTGTAAACTCCATGTGGCATGACTGTTCAAACTTTGTGTGATAGTAGCTGTGTATGTGATCATCATGCAACTGAAACCATAATTCTAAAACATTTAAATGTTTATTGCAGATAGTGGTTCCTCCTTTACCAGGCAAGGCATGGAAACGTCAGATGCCATTCAGAGGAGATGATGGAATATTTGAAGAAGATTTCATTGAAGACAGAAGAAAAGGATTGGAAATTTTTGTGAATAAGTATGTGTAAATTATGTTTTTCAAATCTCCCATATTTTAATGAATTACCATGTGCATGAACTATTATTATTATTATTATTATAAGTATGTTGGGCTATAATATTATTGTCATTAAAGGGACTGGCCATCAGTTGGTGGCCCACCAGCCTGCGGTGTAATGGGGACCAGGGCCTTCTATTCCAGGGTTAAAGTTCCTAGAGCATGAAGTTTATCACTCAGTTCATTTAGTGCTGAAACTAGGAATGTGTGGAGCTGTACACTTATTCCCCTATTTGCCCTTTTGTGTTTAGGTTACCAACAGCTTTCTGTTGTTGATTTCCTTCAGGTTGTAAAGTTCCATTTATATATTATGTATTTATTCTAGGATTGCTGGTCATCCACTTGCCCAGAATGAGCGATGTCTACATATGTTTCTTCAGGAGCCAGTAATTGACAAAAACTATGTCCCAGGGAAGATCAGAAATGCGTAATGATATCCTTGTGTTGTTGGTGAAATATTACCCACACATCAGTGTGAAGTTGTCTTAGAGTGTCAACAGTTGAATGATGTTAATTTAATCTGCCACACTGTTATTTTTTCTTGTAATATATTTATGTTGTATACTTTAAAGAAATTTAAATGGGTCAGCAAAAGTATTATATCTGAATTTGTGATCCATGAAATAAACTTTCACATTTTGTTATGAACAAATGCATATCCAAATTGCTGATGCAGACATTATTGTTCAGTTGTACTCTTTATATTAGTCACAAAAACCTTTTAGTCCAAAGGCTTATCCTTTTAATCAGATGAGGTTTTTTGCTCTCCACTTCAGATATCATTTATTAGTGTGAAAGTCTTGGAGAAAGAACTAATCTGAGGTTAGTTCCATCATTCTAGCTCCTGTGAACAGCATATTGTCACATTTCAGGAGCATGACAGCTCATGAATTTCTTTGATTTGTAACTGTGCCTTAATCACAATACATTTTTATAATTTTGAGTTGAAGATGAATGGATTTCTGCAAGTATAGATGCTTTTTGATGCTTTAAAGAGTATTTCTGCATATCTCATCTAATTAAAAAAATAGGCCAAGTAATGTCTTTGAATGAGCTGGAGGATAAATCTGGACAATAATGGTAGTCCCCCCCCCAAATCATCTCATGACACAAATACATATTGAAGTCCAATCTTCCCCACATCTGGATGTTCACTTAAGGACATCATAATCAGCACATCTTTACAGCGTCTACACTTAGGGAACTTTGTAGGCAAAGTCTCTGTTCTTTAGTGCCAGATGTTCTGTTCATATCTAAGAGTAATGGGTCACAAGTAATAGTTGAGTGCTCAAGGATATGAAGAAGCGTTAATTAATTTAATACCACATTCGAAATTTTGTGGCATGTTGGTGTAGTATGAAAATATCCTACATAATACCAAGCTACTGTGCAACATGATTTATATTTTCATATATCATGTAAAGTGTCAAGAGTTAATTAAAATTATTCTTTGTCATTTGTTTCCAAGAAGATTGGAAAACCCAAAATGGAGAGAACTTCCCCTGAAACTTGGGGCACAAAGGGCCTGTTTTAAGGCCTAGGTGCATCGAGCCCAGAAGGGCTTGAACCCAAATACCATTCATTCATTCATTCATTCATTCCCTGAAACTTCATGGTTATCTGTAGACCAAATATTTCCATTCTTCAGAATCAGTGTATTGACACCAAGCTGCAACATTCAGACAGTAATTTCCTACTCATATTTCAGGCTTGTTACTTATTGGACATGGTTTGTTCAGAAAATGGTGGCAGATCCCACACTCTTCAAAGTCTATCCTTTTTTCTGTGGAATTTAGATAATGAGTACTGTTTTCAAAGATGTTTGCTTCCATGTTTCATGCTTAGTCATAGGGGCATGCTAAAGTCCCAGTGAATTTCTTTCATATTAGAGGATAAAATGTTACTGTACTGGTAAATACTGATTATAAATCAATTCTGATAGTGACATTTCAGCAACAGATATGTATCATTAATTCTGAAGATATATATCCTGCAATTATTATGCTTACTGCATGGATGTCCATTCCAGTGGTTATGTTAATGTGACAGTTGTGTTAAGAACATCAGGTGTAGATGCTCATTGCTAAATATAACATCATGCAGCTAGATATTATATTCTTACAGTCTGCACTCACCAGGCTAACTTTTAGACTCTAAATGGTATGTAAATGTAACATTATATGTATGTTTAATTAAGTGGTTGTCTAATAAATGAGGAGAAAAATTCTAAGGATTTTTGTCACAAATACATGAATACTGAAGAAGTTATGCTCAATTTCATTGCTTATGTTCATACATTGTCTGTTTTCCTTAATGTTGTATTGATTATTTTTCCAGGTTTTTTTTTTAAACCACTGTAGATGGGGGAACCTGTAGCCATAGCATGTGCAATTCTTTGTATGCTGGGGAAACGTAAAGGCATGATAATGACATCCATTTTATCAGGACATTTCTCTTCATATTAATTAACTTCATAGTCGGCAAGGATACGCCAATTTATGAGCTGAATTTTTAATTTTGGCATTACAGCTTTGGTATAGATATTATAACTGGCAATAAGGTATTCTGTGTAATCTTCAGAAACATATACATATTAACTGCTTAATAAGAAGTAATGGTGTGTGCTAATGTCAAGTTTTAAGTTCACTGCGATGGTATGGTTCTGCTAGCGCAGTGGCTGTAATAATCCCTGTTGCACTAGCAGTTTAGTTGGCATGGGTCTTTCTACAGCCGGTACAAGATGTCACATCTGGCCATTGCCTTGACTGCTCTTGACAACAGTCATTTCTAGCAGCAAGCTGCTGTATTGTGATATGCCTTTAGTTTTTTTTTTTTTTTTACGTAATTAATGGCAAATGTTTATTGAGATAAGGAAATGAATCTGGTGCCATTTAAAAATGTTTTTTAAGATATGAAAATTAGACATAAATGAATGCAGTCTTCTTTCTTTCACAAGGTCACAGATTATCATGAATCATGCTGTGAATACCATGCCATACCAAGCCACCACAGTTCTGTACATCTGATTCCTTATGGTTAGTAATAACTTGGTGGATATACAAATTTATGAGGTGGAAGTGACAATTTATGATCTTGAAATGCTGCATTGTAATAACAGATATTGGAAGAATATGCAGCTATTGTTAAGGTTATTGTTTAGAATGTAATAACAAATAACATACCAGTTGTGCAGTCTTTTGTTTAACTTTCAATGTGATAGAGGTAACTAATGAATCACTTAAGCCAGTCAAGTGAAATCTGGTACAGAGATGATTAATAATGTCTCTATATATATGAAAAACTTGTAAGTCTATATAAACATAGCAACTATGGAAAGCTTTGAGGTTGTATTTGCCAGAATTAACATAAAATACAGTAACGTGAATAACAGCAATATGTCAGGACTAGAAATCTAGGCAAAAGGAATTGAGACAGTGCCTTTTTAAATTTTTCACACTATACAAATTCATAATGAACATGAGTATTGTAAGAACAGATACATTCTACTGCAATAAAAAAACCAACTTTAACTTTTATGTTTTATGCTGCAGCTGCTATGTACCACAGTTTGGTGGTTTTACTGCACCACTGAAAGCACACTTACACATCTGCGCTTTAGACAAATTTCAAGTATCAGTATAACAATATTCATCCAGGTGTGGGGAGTTAGAAATGGTATAGTACGGGCACATATTTTATCTTGAATAACTTGGAAATCTAGTAGCAATTCTATGAGCCTGTTAACCATGTAGAAGGAAAACTAATTATTCAGCATGTTGCTCTGCTATTACTACAACACTAAAAAGCAAGATATTGTTTTATAAATGAATATATATATATATATGTGTGTTAGCTGTAGATTACAATTTAGTTTTCACATAATGCATTATGTATGTCATGATCACAGTATGAATTTTGTCATTAGAATGCATGTTAAAGTTATTTCTATTTGAAGTAATTTCTTTTTTTCTGCTTTCTGTTGGTGTTTCTTGTGTAAAGGAAATTATTCTTTGTTTCTGACATAATGGCATTAAATTGCTTTACCATAATCTGTTTTGTACATTCCTTTAGAAAGATAAAACAGGACACACATCTTAGAACTACTTTTCGGGGTACATATCTCGGCATGCATTGCAGTTTGTGTAACTATTCAGGATCATAATCTGCCTCTTGCTCTGAACCGAACATGTTTTTCTGTTTTCATATTAACAAAAAATTTGAAACCCCAAGTTTGTGTTGGCAGTGTTTCTGGAACTATGCTTGATTTAACCCTTTGGCACTGAATGTTACATGTTTCAGCTGCAAGGTGTGATGCCCAAAATGCTGAATATTATAGAAATATGACTGCTGTTATGCAGACTCTGTTTCAATTGCGGTTCACTGCATAGCACTGCAGTCATCAAATTCTGGCGCCCAAAGATTAAAATATGTTGTAACTTTGTAGGGAATACAGTGTGAACAAATGGACATCTTCACAGTCTGAATATATGTGAACAGTAGTTTTGTCCATGCTTGGTGTTCTGTAATACAACCATTAAATTTTGCCAGCATGAAAAGTACACCTTAAACCATCCAGTTAGATTGGACAGTGTATAAAATACGTATTTGGAACATACTTAAAATGACAGATTCTTCTGTTTGTAAAGTATTAAGAAAATGTAGACCATCAATTCTGTTAATTGTGGGTCAAAACATGAAGAATGTTATTTTACAGAAACATGTCGACTTAATCAATTATTAGGAAGCATACTGTTTTCAGGGATGTGACACAGTGTAGCCAAGTGCTTTTCAACCTTTTCTTCCATGCGTACCACTAAAATGAGCAAATCATGCATGTGTACCACCAGGTACTGAAAATATTAACAACACAGAGTTTGTAATTTTCTAGTTTGACTTTATAAATAACAATATACAACATGCAAAAGATTACAGAAATGAAAACAACTAATTGTGGCTAACTTTGGGGCGTTGAACAAGAAAATGACATTAAAATTTGGGAATTGGCTGTGGTTTCCAAGTTACTGCACACCATACAAGCTTGGTGCTGAGGTAGCATGCGAGTGCATTCCCAGTCACATTCTCAATACCACATGATCAGTTAACATTGTTGTGGACTGTTCTTTTCTCATCTACCTGTGGAGTTGTACGAGTCCTTTTGGGTGCTCGGCAGTTGTGTTAACTGTTCTGTGTGTTCATTGTTCGCAGTGAGATAAACCTTTCTCTCAGCCTTTGTTTCAGACAGGATAGAAATGCCCCATGTGTGAACAATGCGAGTAACTTCTGTTATATATATATATATATGGAGAAATCACTAACCCCTTTACCTTTAACCTCGGTGATACAGTGAGCCTACTTCAGTATTGTAACATAGGCGACCAGGACGAGAGCTGTGCTCTGCATGTGTGCTGCACGACCTGTTCATTAAAGCTCAACACTTTGGTGAATTACAAAGGATGTTTGGTGCCATTTGCAGTGCCCATGGTATAGAGTGAGCCAACAAATCACCTCACAGACTGCTACTTGTGTGTAGTGTCTCCTATTCACAAAGGGATTACCAAGAAGAAAAAGTGGGCATTGGAGTACCCAAATATACCATCAGCTTTTCGCACAGTGCCTCACTATGAAGGTCTGCCTATTCCAGAACCCCCTCCACCAACATATTTCCTTAGATTGTGATGAGGCAGAAGAGGATACACACAAAGAAACACTGCAGCCATCTGCTTCAAGAGATCTGTAATTTTTCCTGAACATAACCTCTGGTGAACCACACAAGATCATGCTGAAAGAACTTTTGGACCTCATTAGAACCCTACAACTGTTGAAGAATAAAGCAGAACTGTTGTCTTCAAGACTTCAACAGTGGAATCTTCTGGATGACACTGTGAAAGTGAACGCATTTCACTCCCACCAAAAACATTTTGAGTAATTCTTTATAACAATGTGAACTCAGTGCTTGTAAGAATGTTGAGGTCTGATGGCGACAAGGAACATCAGGTACAATCTGGAAGAATGGTGACTATTTATAGACTCTTCCATGCATTGCCTGAAAGCAATGTTGTTGGACAAGGGAAACACACTGCCTTCAATCCCTGTTGCCCGTACCAACCACAAAAAGGAGAAATATGAAAATACGAAGGAAATTCTCAGCTGTGTGAACTACAGAACATCCAGAGTGACACAACTGTGGTGATTTGAAGGTAAGTGCCATTTTGATGGGACTGCAAAAGGGTTACAAAAAATTATGTTGTTTCTTATGCGAATGTGATTGTCATGCCAAAAGTAGTTACTACACCAAGAAAACCAGCCTCTACATAAATCACATTAACCTGAAACAAAGAATGTTGCTCATCAGCCTCTGGTATATCCATGTTGTTTCTACCTCTTCATATTAAATTGGGTCTCATGACCTTTTCATGAAGGCACAAGAGAGAAATGGCTGAGCATTCCCATTTTTGTGTGAGAAATTCTCAACACTTAGAATGGGGAACATTAAGGTGGGTGTATACATTGGACCCCAGGAATGTCAGCTCTTCAGAGACCTTCAATTTGATCTCACTTTAAGTGATGACGAGAAGGCAGCTTGAAGTGCCTTTCGACATGACGAGACGGGTTTTCTAGAAAGTGTAAAAGTGTCAACTTCAGGAAGCTTATGGAGGATCTTCCCCTTTTTATGAGAAGCTCGGTTGCAACTTGTCACTCAAGACGCATTTCCTTCATGGACGCTTGGGATTCTGTTCTGATTAACTGTGGTACCACAAGTGATGGAACATGATGTGCATTTTCAACAGGATATCTCGGCGATGGAAAATGCATACAGGCACAAATGGAATGCTGCCATTTTAGCTGATTACTGTTGGGCAATGAAGAGGGTTTCTCTGGAAATTCAGTACAAGCAACAAGTGACAAGGCCCCTCGTTCAATTCATGTAAGTTCAATGTTGTGTTCTGCTTCCACAGCAATTTAATAATTTTTTTTTTAAATGACAGCTAATCTCGCCATTTAAATGCCAGTTTGATGTTCCTGCAAATTCTTCTAAGTAAATTCGTTTTCATTTCTATTACAGGATACAACAATTTGTTGTACAGTGTAAATCATAAATTTTTTCATATAAATACATTTAAAATAATTTGAGTTATTAGCCATTACAATTTAATTATAAAAAACCATTATAATTCTATGATAACTGCACATACAGCCAGGTTACCCTCTGCATAACACCAACTGGAGAAGCACTGGTGTAGCCTGCCAGAAATTTATCAACATTTTGGAGGAACCTGATTCCTCCATCTGCAGGCAAGTGTAAGCATGTGAGGAAGGTGGAGGTAAGGAGCAAGGAGACATATACAAAACTGTATCTGTCTTATGGCAGTAATGTTTGAAGGCAGGCTGTCTGTTACAGCCTACATGTTAATTATGCACACATGTTTTGAAATTGGCCTGTAATGTTATTGTTGATCTGAGGTGCATGAATAAAAATGTAGGCTTAAAGGCACATTGGCATCAATTGCTAAATACAAGTAGATATGAAGAAATGCAAATTCATGCCTTACTTGCACATTTTAATTCAGATATATAAGTTCTAGACAAAATTAAGCTGTCAAATTTTGTAGCTTAAACGGTTTTACTTGCAATCCAACTTCTACCTGTATTTCTTAGCACTTTTGCTTTAATTACACTTCAGGCACATTAAAAGCCATGTGTTGTTTGCATACTTGTGCATGTTCATGTGCATCAAAAAACCAGGATTTGTCATGCCTTTCAAAACACCTCATAGCTGCACAGTTAAATACAGAAGCTGAAACCAATGAAATTTCTTTTGGAGTGAAAGAGAGTGACAGACAACTCTTTGTTATAGTGATGGTGCAACATTAGTGAGTAGGGCAGAGATAATTCATGAAAGAGGAATATATTTTTACTATTAAAGCAAACTTTCAAATGTTTATCCAAGCATGTAAACTTCTTTCATTACCAATAGTGATGCTGTAATATTAGTGGGTAAGACAGTGACAATTCATGAAAAAGGAATATACATATTATTACTATTACAGAAAACTTCCAAATGTTTATCCAAACATGTGCTTATTTTTCATTTCCAATTTGCAGTTATACATCTTCTGTGCAATAGATGTGCATAAGAATATATTTATTTCCAACGAATTGCACATCTGTTGGTTAATGTGCATTTTATCACTTTTCTGACATGAGTACAGGGTGTTCTATGGTTGAGTATACATCATTTGTACTCCACAGGATTTATGATCCAACTAGGACTGAAGAGAGCAATTTGCTTTTAGATGTTTGGATGCAAAGAAACATAAATAGCCACTAATACAAATATTGTGCAAATTTCACCTAATTTTAGTAATTATTTAATATCAAATATATGTATCTCAAACATTTAATTTTATACTGTATTACATACCAAGTACAATCAACAATATGCTTTAGCATCAAATGCTCCTCTGTGTTATCAGTCTCCCTGGGGTTGGCTATTGTTACAGCTGAAGCATGTTGAATTAATAAACTACATTAACCAACAGATGTACCATTAGTTGGAAATAAATATATTCTTACATTACCATCTTAATAGAAGAACTTTGAAAATACACGAGTGGAGGATCTGACTCTATATGATGGCACATTGGGATTACATAGTTCATATTAAGTCTTTTCTACACACTGACAAGTCATAGCCTGTTGGTGCCCACTGACTTGAATTCTCAGTTAAGGAACCCTTGTACTTCTCCCCCCTAAGGTGTCATTTGTCCTTCTGTTACTCACCTAGCTGTAAATTTGTGTTTGTGTATGCCATAAAGACATGCAGGGTGGAAGTTGGGCTCCACTGTGCACATGATTGGGATGAGTGGTTAGCTTCATGTCTTTACAGGTTTTACCACCAGGTAAAGGTCCCCCAGTACTCACAGAATAGGAGGCTCAATGGGCCATAGGGCCAGTCTGATGGTTGGGAGAAGTAAGTCTGTTGTTCTTACTAGGATCCACATTCAAGAGTGCATGGCGTGACAATCCAAAAGGCCTAAATTCTAAGCTTGTCCAGCCTGCTTATGTCCCTTCCTTAGATTGTGGATCATATTCATTATTAATAAGGAGTGCATATAAGATACATATTTTAGAGTAAATATGGTCACAGTATATAGTTTCCTCAGTGTTGAATTTCTGCTAAGAATTTAGACCTCAAGCAAGAGCAAATACTTACTTCCTCCATGGTGCACAGTCCTTCTTGAGAAGCTAACTGGTTTGCAGCTAGTCAAGAAATTCCCCGCATTTCACGGAACCCAAAGGTTCATTAACTCATTCACAAGCATCCGCCATCTATCGCTATCCTGGGCCCGCCCAATCCAATCCATATACCCACATCCCACCCCCTGGAGATCCATCCTAATATTATCCACCCATCTATGCCTAGGCCTCCCCAGTGGTCTCTTTCCCTCCGGCTTCCCCACCAAGACCCTATACACCCCCCTCTCCTCGCCCATACGTGCCACATGCCCAGCCCATCTCATTCTTCTCGATTTTATCACCCACACAATATTGCATGAGGAGTACAAATCATTTAGCTCCTCGTTATGCAATCTCCTCCATTTCCCCGTTACCTCGTCTCTCCTAGGTCTAAATATTCTCCTCAATTGGATAGCAACCTGGAAGACAAAACGTTCTGCACCGAGTGATGGCAAACATTTCCTGAACTCAATCTGCTCTTAATTTCTTCCGCAATAGAATTTTGATTTGTTAAAGTTGTTCCCAAATATTTAAACTCTTCCACCCTCTCGAAGGTACCATTATCAATCCTCAACACTCTGAATTCGTCCTGCATTCTGATCTCGAGACATGATCATGTACTTAGTTTTATGAGTGCTTACTTCCAGTCCAATCTCCCTAGTAGCAGCTACTAAAGCTTCTACATTTTTCTTTAGAGTGTGTATGCTTCCTCCCAGTATATTAACATCGTCGGCATAAGCCAGCAGCTGATGTGTACCATTTAGTTTCAAGCCATCCCTGTTTACCTGAACCCTCCTAATGGTGTACTCTAAAGCAAAGTTAAAAAGCATTGGTG
>Ga0131853_10020981_pt1 | contig 11861 bp, 8 predicted proteins | sample TergutLab28metaG_FD_92764 | JGI IMG/M metagenome (GOLD analysis project Ga0131853, IMG submission 92764) | Labiotermes labralis P1 segment gut microbial communities from Petit-Saut dam, French Guiana - Lab288 P1 (version 2) (version 2) | ecosystem: Host-associated > Arthropoda: Insects >...
AGAAGGGGGGGAGGGGGGTTTTTTTGGGGGAGAGAAAGGCATAAAAATACGGTTAAACCGCCCAGGGTTTTTTTTAGGGGGGGGGAGGGGTTAATTTTAAGGGAAGGGGGGGGGTTTTTGGGGGGGGGGGGGGGGGGGGCCGTAAGGGGGGCTTCGGGGTGGCTGCATTCCTCCGGCAGTGACGCAAGTAGATTTCGAAATTTCATTCAATTACTTCAGCACTTTTATTGCAATGTTTGAAGTTTTATACTTAGTTTCCATGCAGAATATTCCGCAACAGTACAATGTTCACCGCTGGTCTGACACTAATGCTATACTGACAGCTACGCTGCTAGTAAAAAAAGCATTCCTCAGAACACGGTACACAGACATTAGGAACAACATTTTATACGTTTTTCAGAATTTCAAGTTCCTTATTTCCAGAATCCTAAGCTTCAGCTACCCCCTTTTAGATAAAAAAATTATTTCATGTTCAGGAATTCTAAATGTACATTTTCATGACCTTGGCGACTCAAGAAGAGACGGGGTGAATCGCCCGCCACCATCGTCCCACTGGCCCTGCCACTGATACAGCAAATGGTTCTGCTGCGTAGTGTGTTTCGTGCGTCATTTCAACCGGTGCACACAAAGCTTGCCAATGGACGCCACACTACTAACAACCGCCGCATACAAGGAGCCAGCAGAAAGCATTCAACCACATGGTGGTCAGCACAACGCATCATTTCAGCAAACAGCACACACATAGCCTACGGCCACATTCAGCACTACATGTGCATCACTCACCCTGCACATTTGATGTTACAAGTGTTACTGTGCACTGCAACATTCAATGCAATTCATAAGCAGCAATTTACATCAGTCTTACCATTATTATTATTAATTATAAATCCGTTATGTATCAAAGTACTTGTAACAAACAATTACAGCAACCCCTAACTGCAGCGCCGCCAACTGCACATTTCAACAACCCGCGGTTTTCTATTACTATTCAGTACTGCCAACCCCAGTATCTGATTGCAAGCACAGGCGAATGGTGAGCTGACACACGGTTGTGGTCAACAAACTACATATTTGTAGAGTTCAGTGAGAAGGCAGGAATATAAGTAACTTCGTTAGGCTTGGCCGACTGTAACGTGGTCTTGACTGATCGATTGATTGATTGCAAATATCAACAGCACAGGCGAAGGCAGCAATCCACCAAACTGCAAACACGAACAACATCACGTAAAGTTAAATTTATTAAAATAAAAGTGGCCTAAGTGTGTATCAAGAACGCTTTCTCGACTCGTCCTGATCCCCGCCTAAGCGTCACTGCAGTCAGACACACTGTTGGCTGTGTCCTGGTGATGCAGGATTGGACGGTCTCTTAAAAACGAGGGCATGAAGATGTGCAGTTGTGGTCTGTTGTCACCAGATTTCACGGGAGGTGGTGGCGATGGTGATGGCGTTGCCGAATTTGCACGAGGATCTGAGGGCTGAAAAGAACACTCTTCATTCACAGGAGAGGAGCGCCTTGCCGTTACGTCTGTCATGGCCGGCAAGTCTTCGAACACCCGAACTGTCTTTAACTCTGCAGCTGTAACAAGCAAAGGGTCCTGCTGCAGACGACTGTCAACGGGAGACGCCTCTAAGTTCGTCTGCAAGGTTGCTGTAGACACACCAGCTATTCTGCGATGTTGTGATGAGTATCTTCTGATGGCCGGCACTTCAGAGGTCGGTCGCGAGGTGGGTGTTACGACGTAACGCGATGTGAGCCTTTCCTTTCCCTCCTTCTTGCCACAACGTGATACAGCAGCGGCAGGCCCGCCGCAGTCCACAACACCAACAGATCTACCGACCAGGTCCAGCCACTGCAACACGCGTTCTGAAAGTGGGTTCAGCTGCAGACTGGGAAGATGGGATTCCACGTCAGAGGCGAGCCAAGTGTGGTCTTCCACAGGATCCTGGTCTCGTTCCTCTTCAGAACTGCTTGGAATCACGTACGGTACATACGGTCGCCGATGATCGCCTACGACGGAGGCAGCAGCTACTGAAATGCCCTCTTCGTTGTCCCGGTGCCCCTCACAGCAAGGTCCAATGTCCTGGCGGAACCGGCAACTCGATCTGCGGTGTCTCGACGACGTCGGAGTGTTGGACTTGGTCTGGCTTTTGTCTGAAGAAATGACCAGCTGCAACTTTATTAGGCAGTGCTCCAAATCGCAGCTGTGGGCCGAACCGGAGGATGATGACGTGAGGGTGCTCACACTTGAGCAGGAGCCGGAACGCCGACCGGAACTTGACACGACTGGGCCCCTACACCGGAACAGGGGGTCGTCTGCCGACAGCACTGCGTGTCGCAGCCCGTTCACCCACACCGTGCGCACGAACAGCGGCCTCTGCGAGGACTGCCAGCGGGCAGGCTGTTTGCCCCCGCACACGGCAGACATTCCGCACTTGTTCGCTGGGCACAATTTACGAAAGTCACCCGTCTTTCTGTCAATACCGTCTTCACGATTAACGAGTGCTTTAATATACGCCTACCTCGTTCACATCATCACTGCCACTTTGAAATATTCAATGTCACTTCACGCGACAGAAAACCATATAAACTAACCTTGTTTACGGATTACAGGCCATTACAAAAGCACATCCAGATCGCAATTCACATCGACGAAGAGTGTGTTTAAACACTCCTGCAGCTTCAATTAAAGAGAAACTCGTGTATTGTCAGCAAACTCATTAATGATAAAAAGGTAATTAAACGCAGTGTTTTGTGTTAACATTTTGCAACATTTTACCTAATGCTGAAGGAAGAGTTTAAATCCTTCAGTAACTATGCTTTAAACTGATTATATCCTGTCCTACACGCAAGTATGGCCCTTATCTGTCCAGAGGCATTTCTTCTTTCAACCCAGGCTATTGCCTGTCTAATGGCGATGTCACGAGGCCTATTAACCCACAACTACTCACTACACGCACTTCGTGCATTACAGATATGCAACTGAACATACAGGAGCACGCGTCTGGTGGCGACACTTTGCAATGTTTTTAAAAATTCGTAAATAACCTTCTTAGAGTCTTCCCTAAGTGTTCCTGCTCCATCAGCACGTTAATTCCCGACTGTGAACTGCTCTTTTGATTTATACATCACATACCATGTGTTCGGTTCTTCAGCATGCCCCATCATGACAACTGTGACACCGCCACACACAACACGTATGCATTCAAAACAAACAGTTCCCACTTCCCGCAACCAGCCTACCGACAGCAGTCTGTAACGTCTCCATCACGTCTCTCAGAGTAACGTGCACCGAACTTCCGTCCCCTGACACGGTGAAAGACTTAATAACCAAGACCGGGCGCACAACGCGAGCTGACTGCTGGTAAATTGGATCGACAGAAACACACAGCCGGGGTAGGCAGAAAGCATGCCACCGCGCACGTGTCTGGTTGAGGACAGCCAAACCGAGCGGCCCTCCTGCAGTATTCTGACTACTACTGATTTACCTAATGACTCCTCAAATACATAACGTTACAGGTCTATACCGTACTAAAATACAATACAACGACCACTGAACACGAACTGGAAAGCCCAGCAAGATACCAAAGCCGTTCTGTTCGAGACCTGCTCGGTTCGAATCTCCGCTAGCACCCCGAATGTCCTGATAACCTCCGTAGTTTTATTCAGTCCTTCAAAGAAATGCCAGGACCGCATCTACATTTCCTAAGCAATGTGGCGCCGCCAGGAGCGCCATTAACCTTACCTGCCAACGTGGAGAATATGGTGAGCTACTAATAATGCTAGCAGATGGCAGATGGGATTTAACTGGGCATTTAAAGGGTTAAGGGAACCACAAATAAGTGGACAGACTGTCATTGGAAGGATGCGCCAGGCAGTGTGCAAGACCTACCTGCAGATATTGACCGCGCGTTTGCTACAGGGGCTGAAAAAGGCCATCAAAAAGCCAGCCAGGAAGCCGGTTTCCCGGCCTCCAAAATATGAAACACAACACCTAACATCGATAGTTATCAGGCGCGTTCGCGAAACTGTAAAACCAAACTATTAACTTCGTCATGTCTGTCCATCCAAGTGGAACAACTCGAATCCCACTGGACAAATTTTCATGAAACCTGATATTACAGCATTCTTCAGAAATCTGTAGAGAAAATTCACGTATAAATGAAATCTGACAAGAATAACGGGTTCTTTGCATGACGGCCTATGTAATTTATGATAATATTTCGATTAATTCTTTTTAGAATGAGAAATGTTTCGGACAAAAATTGTAGCGAATATGACAACACACATTTCACCTTCAACTCCCCCCCACAAAATCGTGCCGCTTATGAGATAAAATGAAAAATATAGTACAGCCGGACAGGCCACAGATGACGATGTAATACAGAGCAAAAGAGATGCACTAGTACAAACACACACCCAGAATATGTAACACTTATTGCCGTTTTTACTGCAACAATGGTTACACGAGCGCGTCGCGATGTTACGTTATACATAGGCCTAGACTGTGGTTACTGTATGTATGTGTTACTTAACTACGGGCTGATACATGAAGTAAAATCTGATTCAGTTTTAAATATATCATGACCATGCACCGATGCTGCACCATGACAATAAAACCAACAAGTGCCGTAGAGTGGGCCAAAAAAAAAAAGACAAGGCAACAAACAAAAATGTGACACGATATAAACAAGTATAGGGCGAGAGAGATACAGACGTGTTTTATTTAACGACGCTGTCCACTGTTAAGATTATTAGCTCAGGTGGATGATACATGAGTATGGCGCATCGGTGGTATGACACTGACAGGGGACAGAAACCTATCCCAGCACTGTGTCCACACAAGTAACATGAGCAGGAGAATACACCTACATTACGTAACAATGCACACTGCACGATGCACTGTCGGGACGCTACTAACGACGCTGCCACACTAACATCAGCGAACAATAATCGCAAAGGAAGGGGTGGCATGTGGCTGGAGATACTAGCTAAATCCAGGAAAACCCTCGTTCCGGATAGGCGGTATCCGGGGTCGAGATTTCAACAAGGAACTTTCTTGCTGAACAAGATGCTGGAGTGAGGCGACGTCACTCGACGGCGACGTTCGTCTTCTTACGGTCTCTAGTTACTCTATTTTTGACCAACGGGGTACAGGATAAACAATCAGTTTCGCTTTTATAAACTTTGCTAATGAACTGGGTGTCGAGACGGCACTGTCTGGAATGGAGTTACGGAACTATCAGTCGAACTAACTGGGCTTCGAGAAGACACTGCCTGAAACTGAGTTACAGAACTATCAGTCGAACTAACGGGGCGTAGAGAAGGCACTGTCTGGAATGGAGTTACGGAACTATCAGTCGAACTAACGGGGCGTCGAGAAGACACTGCCTGAAACTGAGTTACAGAACTATCAGTCGAACTAACGGGGCGTAGAGAAGGCACTGCCTGAAACTGAGTTACAGAACTATCAGTCGAACTAATGGGGCGTCGGGAAGGCACTGTTTGGAATGGAGTTACGGAACTATCAGTCGAACTAACGGGGCGTAGAGAAGACACTGTCTGGAATGGAGTTACGGAACTACCAGTCGAACTAACGGGGTGTAGAGAAGGCACTGCCTGAAACTGAGTTACAGAACTATCAGTCGAACTAACGGGGCGTAGAGAAGGCACTGTCTGGAATGGAGTTACGGAACTATCAGTCGAATTAACTGGGCTTCGAGTAGACACTGCCTGAAAAAGAGTTACAGAACTATCAGTCGAACTAGTGGGGCGTCGGGAAGGCACTGTTTGGAATGGAGTTATGGAACTATCAGTCGAACTAACTGGGCGTCGAGAAGACACTGCCTGAAACTGAGTTACGGAACTATCAGTCGAACTAACGGGGCGTAGAAAAGGCACTGTTTGGAATGTATTTACGGAACTATCAGTCGAACTAACTGGGCGTCGAGAAGGCACTGCCTGGAATGGAGTTACGAAATTATCGAACTAACGGGGCGTACTGCCTGGAATTGAGTTACGGAACTATCAATCGAACTAACGGGGCGTCGAGAAGGCACTGCCTGGAATGGAGTTACGAACTATCAGTCGAACTATTCCACAGAGTCTTACACAACAAATGCTCCAATATTTAACGCCTGTTAACTCTGGAACTAAAACGGATGTGATGACGCTGGTACTTTAACACGGGCTCGTCAGCGAATTTTATTTACACACAAGAGGAAAAGCCGTTGGACGCAGAACCTTTCAGTCCTGTTGTTGCCAGACGCCATTAACAGCAACTGCTGCAGTGACCCGTGAACCCAGTTCACTCCTGGGCTGTACATTTGGTTTTTCACACAGCACCCCCCCCCCCTTTCCAAAAAAAGATAAAAGTCTAAAGGCGTAAGGGCAGGAGAACGCGGAGTGCTTCATAAGAAGGCGACATGGCTAGAAGGCTCCGATGGTCCGTTTTGTTGGCGTCCAGGAAACATCGCATTTGGGTTTCAAACGCAGAGTTGGTACTGGCAATGAAGGTACTGCGAGACTGGTTCAGGAGGAGTTGCCCTGTGATTCCACGTATAATAATAATAATAATAATAAACTGACAAACAAAACAACTACCAAGAACTGGCGAATGAAATATGTGCTATGTTGAAGCAAAAGGCAGCACAGGTGATCCCGACAGTAATATCATCTACGGGAGTAATTCTAAAGTCACTATCACAGAGTCTAACAAGACTTAACTTGCACCCGAATACATACATACTGCTGCAAAAATCTGTAATTCTTGGCACATGTTCAATTGTAAGACACTTTTAAAACTACAAATAAGACCACCGAGCCTAATCCTGTTGAATACTACATCCCAGGATATGTGACTATTTCCCAGCCAAAGCTGAGAAGTGAGAAATTCAATAATAATAATAATGTATAGAGGGAGTTTTTCTAAAAAATTACTTTATTCACCCGCTGGTCCTATGTGAACCAACCGCACAAAGGAAAGTATCTTCCTGGATTCGTGTCCCCAAAAACTCTTAACAGACTGATTAAGCGGGCACGAAACCTGCGCAATCTGCCGTAATACAAAACAGCGGCATTCCGCTCGCTTCAGGGTTCCGTTGTAGGCGGGGCGGCGCGCATGTGTTCGCGCTCTTCATGCACCGCGAGCATAAAACACGTCCACACTGGCTCTGCACCGTTACATATTGCGCTGTTCGCTAAATTCTCTCAGCAGCGCCTACAACTGCGCAGTCTCTGCAATGTGCTGCTACCGCGTCATCACTTCCTAACGAACATCGCAGCAAACCGCGTTACTGCACTGCTTGTCCCTCGTTGGAACACGTGCGTCGTCGGACGCATCTGAACCCTCCTCACGTGCTTTACAGCACCATCGTTTCGATTTTTCGCCCTATTTCCAGAGGACGGGCGACGCAAAATGCAGGACACAAGTAAAAGATCCTATACTAGCAGTAAACCTCCATCAGAAGGATCGTGCAATGTCAGGAATGCCACAGATAGCTGACGGAAGGGCAAAGCTCGCGTGACCGACGCTGAGACACGAAAACTTTACGTATTTAAGAACGAGATAGCTTCACATCTACGACGATTACCGAGCAAAATGAATTAACTCAAACAACACAGTCATGTAAAAGAAATGTCCCGCAAACCGCGGAAATTAACTGTCCGGTATGCAGCATGAACCACAAGCATGCATGCCGGAACTGCATGGCACAGTTCGTGTAATGTTAACTGTACACTCGCCAACTGCCATTCCACTGAGTCAAGCCTCCGGCATTTCCACCTCAGGCAGCTCCAACCACACGTCAAACAAGATTAAATAAATTACAAAGGGTCTGTCCTTCACAGAATATGCGGAAATTAGCTGTGATCGTAGAAGATCGGTGGATACTCGCAGTGTATAGATTTGGGTTCATGAATAACTCAGTACAATCACGATTCCGAGAAACGACAGGCTGACAGCTTATCTTCTTTCAAATTATCTGATAATTCAGAATAACAAGGCGGACTCAGCCTGTTACTATGAAGACCGCTGAAATTATACTTTGTAACACGACTTCGGGACAGCTCAGTCGTTATAGCGAATCGCTAGGTGCTGACGGTCCGGGGATCGAACGCCGGTGGGGGCAAGCGACTTTCTTTTCGATATCCGTCCAGACCGGCCCTGAGGCCCGCCCAGCCTCACCCAAAGGGTACCGGGTCTATCTCCCGGGGTAAAGCGGCCGCATTGTGGCGTTGACCACCAGCCCCCATCAAGGGCCGAGGTTAAAGAAACAGTAGAGTTATACCTCTACCCTCCACCTCGTACGTGTCCTTAAAGCCGCCAACCCAACTGGGGTGATTTACCTCTGTCCTTCCAGTCAAATTCTGTCACAGTACACTCAATCAGGCCACGACCGCCTCCTGCCACAGCTGTGCATATTCACTACTCACTCATCATCCTGTCAATGGACGCTGTATCCTGTATCGTCGGACCGAGCGCCATCGGTAGCTATGCAGCGATGTCGTCCGCTTTACGGCGAGCAGTCCGGTGACAACATGATATTAACTGTATGCAGGCGTCGTCAAATAAACAAGAAAAAGGAAAGAATTTAAAAAAATCTTAACTGGATGGCAATCTGAAAGCTACAAATGTCAAAAAATTGTGAACAGCAATGGAATTCTCTGAGGTTCCACAGGAAATGAAAACTCCACAGAACAGCGTCCTTCTTGGGAGGCCAGCAGTTGCTCATCTGGTCCATACATCCTCTGCATTTTATAGAATCCGACGGTTCGTTAGCGTGCTCACAACAGCCTGCCACTAGATGGACCCTGAGTACATCTCCATCCATTTCTTTATTAGTAATTTACTGCTCAGAAATTTCTGTTCCCACCTCCGCGTTTTCGTTCACTTTAGAAGTATGTGAATGACATTATCATCGCACCACTCTTGGCCCCCTCAATTTCAAAGACCCCGTTCTATATGACGCTCTCCTTTCTAGTACAGTACGTTTTACACATTGCTCCTTACCTACCGAACTTTCATTTGAACCCCTATTTTCACTATGTAAATCTGTACTTCCACCAACAACAAAGCCAGAACTATTGCACGGATTTTCATGAAATTTGATATTTGAAAATTTTCCTACAACTTTTCAACACATTCCACTGGTTGAGGTCACACGACAGTATCAGACACCGTGCACAAAGATCTACACGCGTTGCTGTATGAAGGCCTATCTTACAAGAAATGCACGAAATATTTATCAGAATGAATAATACACTGAACAAACGTTGCTGAAGGCAGAGCAACACCTATTACTGACCAATACATTCATTCCATTAAGTCTTGGTTTTGAGGTAATTACATCAAAGGGAGGAAACTCACTGGAATTGTAACGCCACGTGGACATTATCTAGCACGTTGGTAGCAGGAAGATTTAGCACTTTAATACAAAAGAGACACCTGACTGGAAGGTGACATGAAAGCTAATGTAGGTCACAGTTCAGCAGACTGGAACACATAAGACAGAAATACTAAAGAAACCTTAAGGCAGATGGAAGAACACACAAACACTTTAAGAAAATGATATTTGTAGACAAAAAGATGGGAAGGCAGACAGTTGTTGAGAGAAGAAAGACACAAAGAGAAATGAGACATGAGACAGAAAATCAGAGTGGGGGGAATATTACAGCCGCTTGACAGAGGTAACAAAATCCTAGACATAACAATTTATAATGCCTCTTTATAAACTAGATCAATACAAGCTAGCGTATAGTCTCCCGCCTCGACACCTGTTCCCCTTCACATCCATTACAAACAACAATAAGCACATTGCTGGCTTGACAGGCTATTAGCAAGCCATTTGTACTGTCAACAGTTGAATAAATGAACACTTTTATATACAAAACCTAACACATTCATCACCGATATTTATGCAACTTCAGGCTACAACAATAAATCTGATGCACATTATGGCTCACACAACCTGACATGACAGCCCACAAAGCCAGAGTATGAGATCCTTCAGGGGTAACAAAAACACACTGTGACAACACAGGACAGGGCTGTACAGGAGTACGAAAACACATTTATGGGGCAGGTCTTGGATTGAAATATCATCAACTGGAGGGAAAAATCCACCACTGATAAATTAAACCAACAGCAATATTACAAAGCACAGAAACATAAATTATTTCTCCTTATAATACTTTATTATATAAAAGGTAAAGTTTACCCCAGAACGGGCCGTACGGACCAAAGGGGGAGAAGAGGTATAGCTCTACTCTTTCTTTAATCACGGCGCTAGATGGGGGTGGGTGGTCAACGCCACCCCGCAAACGCCTTACCCCCGGGAAAGACCTGGTACCCTTTGTCTAGGAGACTGGCTGGGCCCCAGGACTGGTCTGAAAGGGTGCGGAAAATATCGCCCTTACCGGGATTCGATCCCCGGACCGTCCAGCCTGTTGCGGGTTGCTATACCGACTGAGCTATCCCGGCCCTCTACTTTGTTATATATATCAAATGAAAATGAGTTTTTAGGGTCTGTATTTTGTTTTCGCCAATTCTGTGTGCCCATGTGTTGTAGAAATATATCATGACGTTTCGGGATCAGTTCAACTTAAAGCAGAGCGCTACAGCGGACAGATTACTGTCAAGATGCAATCCTCACAATCAACACAACCACTCTACTGATACATCACGAACTAAACCACAAAGAAGTGAGCAAAGAAATGTATAGCACACAATCTACAGCAGCAAGGTGAAGAAGTAAGGATTTGTTACACTTGGCAGGAAAGAAATATTAACTTTGGAAACTGGGCAAAGAAGTTTAAGAATGAGTTAGATAAAACTGGTCTGGCATTTACTGAGTGCAACACGTCATGGCAGGAATGCAAAGGCAGTGGGCAGCATAATTAAGCATACAAAGGCCAATATTGAAGTTAAACATTCATTAGTTTGTTACTGTGAAATTAAAATGAGTGAGGTAGTCAGAATTATGGAATATATCATAACAGAAACTGAACAAGTAGGATAGCGCAGTTTAGAATGGGATTTGGAAATTACTGTGGGTAGGTCATGGGGTGCCATGCAGAATATTAAATTGGGGGTAATGACATTCATGCACTTGTAAAACATTCAGAGATGACAATTAAAAAAATTGTTGGGGGCACCAAAATTTCAGAATTTTGAAATCTAGGAACATTTTTACATAAGTTGAGCTTTAAGTGTGGGTTTAACTTACTTACTTACTTACTTACTCACTCCACCGAGCAGAGTCCTTCTGGAAAGTCAACCAGTTTTCAGCTAGGCAAGAAACTCCCCACATTTTATGGAACCCTTAGGTTCATCACTGCATTTACAAGTGCCAGCCACCTGTCCCTATCCTGAGCCAGCTCAATCCAGTCCAAGCCCCCACATCCCAATTCTTTAAGATCCATCTTCATATAATCTTCCCATCTACGCCTGTGTTTTCCAAGTGGTCTCTTTCCCTCAGATTTCCCCACCAAAACCCTGTATATGCCTCTCCTCTCCCCTACACGTGCCACATGCCCTGCCCATCTCATTCTTCTAATATGATCACCCGAACAATATTTGTTTGAGAAAGACCATCCCATTGTGTATGTCAAATTTATATAATATATTATGTACTGTCAATACACAACATACATCAAGACAAGACACAATAATACAATTAGGTTATATTTGGCTACATGTTTTGGCCATAACTGGCCATCTTCAGGCCAACTAAGAACAATATAAGGTACAGTAAAAATAGTACTCAATGTGATCCCATTTCGTTCACATTAAAACTTGATAAAATATGAAAATTCTTACTTATGATTAAAGCAGTGGAACAGTATGGTAAAATGGTAAAACTAA
>Ga0131853_10020982_pt1 | contig 11861 bp, 6 predicted proteins | sample TergutLab28metaG_FD_92764 | JGI IMG/M metagenome (GOLD analysis project Ga0131853, IMG submission 92764) | Labiotermes labralis P1 segment gut microbial communities from Petit-Saut dam, French Guiana - Lab288 P1 (version 2) (version 2) | ecosystem: Host-associated > Arthropoda: Insects >...
ATAAATAAATAAATAAATAAATATATATATATATATATATGAGTGTATAGTGACAATGCAGAACTTAGATTTGCGTTTAACAGTTTCAAAGCAGTCGGGGTGTGCGAGATTTTCAGTTTCGCAGAGCCGTGCTTTTGAACAATCAAATCACGTGGGGTATGATGCCATGTCTTTAGCTCCACAGCCTGTATGTCTTCATTTCAGCATTGTACTGTTGTGTGGTTGTTCGCGTATAATATAACACAATATATAATATATATCATAACATGTCATACATCATATGTCATGTCATATCACATCATGTACAATTTGGTTTTTGTTTCTAATAAGTAGATTGAGAGTACCGTCTCAAAGTTTATCGACATTTACTTTGTCAGCCGCAGGGAAAAATCAAGTTCTATCACTGCATGTGTAGCAGCTGGTGTACTGTAATGTATGTAGTTAACGGTAATACGTACTACTGCAAATTATGGTCAGAGATGGAACTTTAAATTATGCAATTCATTGTGTACTCCTTACCCGATGTAGTACGAAGAATTAGAAGAAAATTAGTACGTCCTTTACGGGATAACTTGTTACTGTCCTTAGGGGGAACAGACTTACCGTTGTCTGTAGTTTGTTTATAATATTTTTCTTGAGGACGAAGCCTCTGCTCAGGACTCAAAACATGTTGCGCTGTTGCCAAAGACTATAGGTTGGTGTTCCTTTTCTTCTAGACCCACACACACTTTTACTTTCCTCTCTTACTGTGTCTAGTTCTTTCGTACTAAACACAAGGCAATCAACACTAAATTAACCATCGTGGGGTCTTTACGGCCACCTCGCGGCTCCTTTGTGTAAACTCGTGAATCACACTGACATGGCACAGTATTAGTACGTTGCACGTCACATAGGAATTCCATGCACGCTCAGGCGGCTTCTCTTTTTTTTTTTTTTTTTTTTTTTAGCTTTAGAAAACGGCATCCGGAAAATCTTAGCTCTCCTTTTTTTGAAAAGCAGGTTTGTTTAAATTTCAGGCCTTAAACTAGGGTTGTCAATGTAGAACAAATTTCGAACTCCTATTCAAGTTATATAAATATTGATACTTAAAATATGCCCCACACTTACGCCATTTGTTGGTGGAATGGGATGGCGTGGTCCATATGCTGACTGTTCTATGGGTTACAAAACTGAAGAACAAAGGTTCGACTCCCAGCAGCAGAAACAGTTCTTTCTTTTTTATAAAGTTCCCGGATTGGTTCTGGGGTCCACTCAGCCCATTATTTAATGGGTACAGATGACAACGCCGCTGAAGCGTGTAAAGCGACCTGCCACTTTCTCTAGCGTTCAGTTTAAGAATGTATGAATCTATAAATCAACACACTCCCACACGTTTTCATGGCAAGCACAGGAACTGATTTCCCTTTTACCTGTCTAGACACCGGACGAATTTTTACAGTGGTTATCAGTTTGTTTCTTCTTCCGCACTCAGCTGATCTTAATCTTGAACAGCTTACTACGACATTTCCCTGATTTCCTTCTTGATGCTCTCCTCAGATCTCCTGCCTTCTACATTCAGTGTGACCACTATAAAAAAACTACAGGCCTATAGGCCAATGTTTAATGTCATTCTGTGCTGTATACGGAAATGAACTTAAAATCCGTGTTTTCGTTATTCTGACAATATTTAGGCGATCTGCACAAATCACGAAGTTCCTAATCACCTAACGTACAGACTTCATTACTCCGTCGACATGAGTTGCCAACGAACGGGCTTTCTTTTGTCACTCCCCTGCCGTTTTATTGCGGGCGGAAGTCTTTTACGTCGGCGATTCCCAAGCTGTGCGCCGCAGGATATTTCGAAATGTTTTGTTTTTCCTTTCAATTTATTTGTATTATTCTTTCAAACGGCTACTAAGTTGTTAGGACAAATCGCGGTTAAGTTGTTTTGACCTAACTGCTTAATAGACGGAAGTGCAGGGTATTTGTATTGGCCTTGGGGCGCCGTAACAAAATTGCTGAAGCACTACGGCTGCCGTGAACCGAGAAAGTTTGGGAACCGCTGCTGTACGTTATACCGGTTGGACGAGAGGCTGTGTGGGTCTCAGAGTCTACGTCGGCGCAGCAGTGACAAGAAGACCCCCACCCACGCTTGAAATCAAATCCTGACTCGTGGAACCTGCAATCCGTGGGCTATTTTTCTTGGATATGAAGTGATTTATTCTCACTCCATGTAGCCGATATCTCTTGATAAGTTAATAGTCGCTTCGTCAGTCAAGCAATTGAACACCTTGTTCGAAACCCGTGACTTGATGATAAATTACTGACACTGAATCCTGTTCGGAAAAAGTGAATTGTACAGGTCATTTCGCGGCGTTAGCCTAGGATGCGACTTCACGGAGTTAGCCTAGGATGCGCTGGATGTGAAGCAGACAAGGAATAATGCACAATATATGTTTAAATATATTTTTGACAGCAGTATTTTGAAAAGTAAGGAAGGACTTGGGATCATAATTGTTATATGACTTTTAGGAGAAATTTATTGTTTTGAGATGTATAAGTACGAAATTTGTGTCGGTTTATATCTCTTGTTATGCTAGTTGAAGAATAAGAGACCAACTTGATGTCACTAGTTATTAAGTTTTATTTAACTTCTTCTATGCTCAACATGTTTCGGACATTAATACACCCATCATAAGGAACCTGCAACTTTTCTATTGCATCACCACATTGGTGCACAAATTCAGCCTGCTACACGGATACCACCCCAAACCAGCCACACCGAAACTCCAACACACATCGAAACAAGAACACACGACCAATGTGGTGATGCAATAGAAAAGTCGCAGGTTCCTGATGATGGGTGTATTAATGTCCGAAACATGTTGAGCATAGAAGAAGTGAAATAAAACTTAATAACTAGTAACATCAAGTTGGTCTCTTATTCTTCAACTATCACAATGATGCACGGTCCAATATCCATAAGATCTTGTTATGCTGTTTGAATTCCAAATCTAATAAACAGTTGGTGTTTATTTCTGACCACTTTCAGAACGGCTGTAGGGTAAGTTATTCAGAACAGGAGACATTTCTTTACCTAATCCAAAACAGTGTGTACAAAACCACCCCGAAATTATGCTCCTACTTGTCGTGTTGCTTAGAAACAGGGGCAGTCTTGTCAATACAAAACACTTATTACAGAACATTAGATATGCATGTAGGCCTACGTATTGATTATTAGGCTGTTTTGAAGACTGCTATGTAATGTGTAATTAAGTAGTATGCGATCATAAATTGAATATTTACACAGTAGAACTCCACTAATCCGGACGCTGTTTATCCGGATTGGCTTGGCTCTTCGGGGCAAATTTGTAAAAAATTCTACAAAAAATAAGATGCCTTGAAATTACCACTTTCCGGATCAAACACAGTACAGTGTTATGGCTTCTATAAATTCAAATCATGCGTCGTCGACAGGTTTAGACGCAGATAGGTATTGTAAATAGTAACAGCCGAACTTCAAGCTGCCAAAATAGCCTATTTTCCAAGAAAAATCCAATTATCTGGATTTTCTGCATATCCGGACGCCTGGCCCTCCCGATTAACTCGGACAAGTGGAGTTCAGCTGCTCTTCAGTATATACGTATGTGTATTGCAGGGATTATTATTATTATTATTATTATTACGGAAATTATGTTGTGATCATACGCCCCGCAAATGCCATTAGGGTGATCAAATAAAGAGGAAGATATAGTCTTGGTATGTGACACATAAGGGAAGGAACAAAATGGCTGCAAGGTTTTGGTGGGGACATCTGATGGGAAGAGACGATTTGGAAGACATAGTACTGTAATAGGTCTTGAAGACAGGATGGATTGGCGATGACTGAATCCTACGTAAGGTTTATGAAACATAAGGTTTGTGACGTAATTTAAAGTTCTGCCCGCCTACTTGTTTTGCACTACCGATAACACGGGATAGACACTTTTATCAACAACGAATGGAAAAGTTCGTTGCAGGTTATAAAGGGTTCAGTTGTGGCGGGGACTACGTGGAAAAGTACGGGCATGGCAGTGCGTTTAGTGTTGAACTGTTTCTGTTATATTTTATGGAGCGAAAGATAAAAAAATGTATGCAGTAATAAAGATATAATCGGTCAATACAAAACTCTTTATAATAATAAGAGTAACAATAATTAGCTACGTGTTTCGGCTGTACAAGCCGCTATTTAATTTTTGTTCTTATATTTCTGAAACTTACGGACCGATTATGGCTGTCTTGTACAGCAGAAACACGTAGATGTTTATTATTACTATACTAAATAGTTGGGTATTGATTGATTGTATCTTTATTGTTGCGTATTATATAGACACAACAGAGATGACACACATTAATATACACATATATGTGTATATATATATGTATACAGGGTTTTGATGGGGAAACCTAAGGGTAATAAACCACTGGGTAGACCCAGTCGTAGATGGGAGGATAATATTAAGATGGATCTTCAGGAAGTGGGATGTGGTGGGTATGGACTGGATCGAGCTGGGTCAGGGTAGGGGCAGTTGGCGGGCAGTTGTGAATGCGGTAATGAACCTTCGGGTTCCATAAAATGCGAGGAATTTCTTGATTAGCTTACACCGGTTAGCTTCTCAAGAAGGATTCTGCTCCATGGAGTGAGTGAGTGAGTGAGTGTGTGTGAGACTTCTATGGGTATTGGCTTAAAGTTGGGCTTTCTGCCCCCGCAGTTACCTAAGTTGACTGAGGAGATCTTTTACTTTACAGTTCAATACAGTCCAAATTGCCTTCGACTTTCGAAATATCTGCACTCTTCATTTTTGCCATCATTACAACCTGATGGGATTCAGCGGTGTAGAACTACAGTACAAGTGACAATTGTGTAATGGATCTGGCCATCCCTGCTTCTGTTTGCACGTTAAAACCTTCAAGTTGAATTGACTGGGCACCCCTACCGAATCTGAAATGTCTATGCTTTGAACAGAGGCACTTTTCACACGGCCCTAAATTGAAATTGGTTTTATGAGGGGCTGTGGGCGGGCGGTGGATTGAAGCCAGTGTTAGGAAACAGCACATGTTTTGGGCTCCCAATGTCCATTAATTAGCATCGGCAGTAGCAGAGTGGGCAGCTGATGAGAGAGGCCGTGGTACAGGTACAAAACCTGTTTTTTGTTTTCCTAAGGTATTCATCCTTTTCTCCTCAGGTGACCGGTCTTATGTTCCATACCATACATCGACCGGGCAGCAAGGTTGAAGGTGTGCTAGTAATGTTAATACTATTCACGGATATAGCCCTTGTGAAGGAAATATCACGATTATTCCAGTATCTGAGACTTCTTTACATGTACAGCTATATCGGCTTGTTCTGTTCATTTGATAATTTACGTATTTGGAATTACAAGAATTTGTATTGCGAGTGGTGTGTCCTTTTACACGCCGTGAAGGTATTGAGGAGTGGAGGTTCATCTCCAGTCGTTTTTAAACCTGGCAGTGTACAGAGGTGTGTGGCCAGCTTCACATTCCAGGAAAGACTCTCAGATTTTTCACTAAAATTGTCGTGGGATTCAATTCCTGCTCGCATGTCTCACACATCCATTGCACTTCGTTGATATAAAGTACGTTCAAGAGAGGTGTTTCAAAAACGAGTCGGCGTATGAAGAAATGTATGGCACGACGTAGGACTGAGACCTCACAGGGATTCGGAACTTCAGCGGATTTGGGTCTGTGCTTTGCATATATGAGGAAATAAGAAGGAAAATCCTTTCCGCCTCTGCGTTGTACTGTCTTAGTGGGGTTACCGTTGTGTCACCACAGACTTCTATCCTTAATAAATGAATATGACGACCACTCTGTCTCTATCAGCTGGCCTTACGGTCCATGCAGGACCTTGGCCTCCTTCAGAATCAATTTCCAGGCGTCCGTATCCTTACCCATTTTTCTCCAGCCTCTAAACTCATTTTTACAGATCACTTTTCAACATCTTCAAAACAACTCTATATTGGCTTTCCAACGCGATTTTTCCTTCTGTGATATTCTTAAGCACTTTCTTCACAGTTCTTTCTTCTTATGACGTCCATTAGCATAAGAAAAATGTTGAAGAATTTAGTAAGGAAATACATCTGTGCTGTTCCAGGTCTTAAATACAAAAACAATTGGGCTTTATACAAAATGGCACTCTGTTTTATTTAATGCATTATAATTCGTTCATTTCATCTTACCTCGTATATTACTGGGACGATTGTATCAAGGAAGAAAGGTGGGTCATAGAGAAAAGGAGTATTGCAGCCCGGTTTAGACCGCTTGATATAAACACCTACATGTACGAAAGTGGGGAGGGTAATGTTAAAATGGATCTTACAGAAATGGTATGTGAGGATATGGATAGCATTCAGATAGCTCATTATGGCGTACAGAAGCTGGTATTTTGAATAAGAGGCTGAGTGACTGTTAGCTTCTGGAAAAAAAGAAAAAGAAAACAGAGCCACCAATCCAGTTGACTGAAGCGATAAAACTTGTGACTTTTATGTGGATATTCTTGGACAATTGTAATGCTTAGTGAGGCGTTTAGATTTCTTCCAGTGCGTCCAGACAAGCGTAGGATATTACCTAAAATTCTCCTGTACAACTTCCTTCCAAATCTTATCCAAGTCATCATTTACTAGTCGTCTTTCATTCAACGCTATATAGTCCAAGATTCTGGAACGTCTGAAAATAAAAATAAAAAAATACTAGATAAACAAATAAAACAAACAGTAGACCTTTGTTTCTTGAAGTTAATTGTCACTATGTTTGCATTATTGCAGTGCGCAAGTCTTCACGATTCCATCACATAAGTCTGGGCCTTATGCTCTAGACTTGTATTTAGCAGTACCAGGTTCTGATCTCGAAACATTTGTTATTTACACTACCATGACTGATTGCTTTCTTAGTTTTACTCGGTTCTCCGTGCCATTTTGGGGATGGTATTTTAAAATATCTATTGGGACGCTTCATTTCACATTCTATTTTCGCTTCTTGGCCCATAGGTCAACAATTTTTTGACTGACCATGGGGTCCTGCACACACTACGATGAACGAATTTTTAAGCGAGTTCGGAGAAGTGCGAAAAGCGACTAGGAGCTTCGTCACGTCTGTCCTATCCGTCCGCAAGGAACAACTATGCTCTCGCTGGAAGGATTAACATGAAATTTGAAACGCGAATAGTTTTCGAAAATCTGTTAAGAAAATTCAAGTTTCATTAAAATATGACGAGAACAACGAATACTTATGTTGAGACAAATATACATTATCGATAATATCTCACTGAATTCTTACTAGAATGAAAAATGTTCGGACAAATGTTGTAGGGAAAATCGAAACACAAGTTTTATATTCAACAAGGGTTTTTTTTTAAAAAAAATCGTGCCTTTTATGATATAATGTGGAAAAATGCTGCAGAGCCAGACAGGTTACAGATGGCAATATGACGCATGCACTTCGCACTCTGAAGTCATGAAGCTAAAAACACAAACTCAGAATATTTAATATTATTGTTCTTCCACTGCAACAATGGTTACAAGAACACGCCTAATTGTTACGTTATACATTAACTGTCTTGTAAAATTTGATGTTTGCGGAATGTGCATCTCAGTATAATCTTAGTAATTAACCAACTTAATGCACAAATTCTTGCTTTATAATAAGTTTATTATATTCCTCTACATGTTTCGAGCACTATGTGATCATCATCAGGAAGTCAAAATTGTATTATACAGCATCTGGTATCATCACACATGTAGGTGGCCGTCCCGTGCACAGGTCCTCTCTCAACCTGTGCACCGGACGGCCACCTACAGTTGTGATGATACCAGATGCTGTATAATACAATTTTGACCACCTGAAGATGAGCACATAGTGCTCGAAACATGTAGAGGCATATAATAAACATATTATAAAACAAGAATTTGTGCATTAAGTTGGTTAATTTACTAAGACTGTCTTGTAAAATTTCACAGCAGTGTGGTTGAGGATCCCGTTCTTCCGTATATTAAGCTGCATCACTGCGCAGTCGATTGCGGACTTTTATAAATTACGTGGTGCCTACATGTCAGAACAATGCAATCTTAATTTGTTGAACCTCTGAACTCCGTAAAATTGTAAATTGCCAACTAACTGCCCGAGGTAGATCCCGCAATTTGGGCTTGGCATTCGTTGGAGAGGTTAAGCTATGTGACGTAGAATGACCTATAGCAGATTCGGTATGGTGTGCTTGTCAGCAATGGAGACAGGATGGTCGTGGTCGTCTATTTCAGACAGTCTAATGTCCAAGAGTTAGCCTGGACAGGCTAAAGAAAGCCTGATTGGAGGTATCTGGGCCGGTCCCAGATCTAAATAAGCAAGTGTCAAGTTATTACTACTACTACTACTAAAAAGTTAAAGTGATCCCGTTACAGGCCCGGTGTGGCCCAGAGGGTTGGTAAAGGTATAGCTCTACTCTTCCATGACTGCGGCACTAGAAGGGGGCGAGTGGTCAGCAGCACGCCCCGGCCGCACTTTACGCCCGGAAAAGACCCGGTACCCATTTGCAGGAGGATGGGTGAGACCCAGGGCAGGTCTGGACGGGCGAAAAATCTCGTCCCCACCGGCATTCGATCCCGGACCCTTCAGCCCATAGTCAGTCGCTATACTGACTGAGCTACCCGGCCCACATTACTACTATTACTACTACTACTACTACTACTACTACTACTACTACTACTACTACTACTACTACTACTACTACTACTACTACTACTACTATTACTACTACTGCAATTGAGTTTTCTCTTGGTGGCAGTAATCGTTACACTGGTACAGACACAACAAAAAAGAAAAATTATAAATAAAAGAAACAATACAAAAACACTGTACAAACAATACAAAAAACGCAGTAATTACTAGTACGCATATTCCTTCAAGCAGGATTCTTCAGTCAATACAAGGACGTGCCTTTACGGTGTCTACATTCTTTTAAATCATCGCTGCTTCTCTGGCACAGATTACAGCCCAGTCTTAACTTGAAGAACTCGTCTGCCTTCCTGATTTCACACATGGAAATCAAATTCAAACACGTGGCACTTCTTTGATTAACTGGAGTGAACTCGTACAAGTTTTTCAGTTGTTGGGAGATTCATATCAATCAAATTCTGTCCACACGCGTGAAGTATATTCTAATTTTATCCGTAAAAAATCGGTAGGTGGAGAATATTGCTGTAATAAAGATCTCGCAGTGTCGTGTTAACACTTCGTGAAATTAAACTGCCTCATCAAGGAATGTTTCCAAGACCTTGACTCTTCCAAAGACCAAATCAAGTTTTCTTAGGAAAAAAAAGGTCACACATTTGTGAAACAAAAAGAAAGTTTTTACATAAGCTGGTGATAGGGAAAGAATGCTAAGTCGGAGCACTGAATTTATAGACCCACATAAAAACGACGATCACGAAAACAACAACAACAACAACCTACAACAACAACAACAACAACAACAACAACAAAATGCAACGTCTACCAAGAAAATATACACCTAATTAAATAAAAGAAATGAAACGTTCTCTTAAAAACAAAGCTTTCACACTTAAAGTGTTTGTCTTCCGCTAGAATCGTCCCAAAGAATCTCATCTCGTTTTCTCAATCAGAATCTAGAACTATCAAAAAACATACATAGTTAGCCAGTGACATCACCTTCCTAGCTTGCAAAGTGAATGGTGTTATTTCATTACAGCTAGTAATAAATATGCCGAGTGTTTTTGCTATTTTTAGATGAAGCATTACACTGCTTTCCGCACACAGGAATTGTGGATTTGCACCGTTTGTCCTTGTGAAATGAACTCATGCTGTACAGCACCTGCAGAGCTCAGTCCGAGCACCTTTACATCGGGCCTCGTATAGTGTGTAACAGCTATTTCTGTATCAATGCATGACACATTGCGTTAGGCTCTTTATCCCGATTTCTAATGGACTCTGAGGTTCATATTCGGTTTTCTGTCTCTTTATGTGTAGTTTAATCTGTGGTTCTAGAATTTCTGTTACCATTTTCTCTTGCTGGACATCTTCACTTGTGGTAATTTTCATTTTTATAAAAACTCCATGCGAAGAGTTACTCGGTCTAGGAATATTATAGGGCAGCAAAGTATTACACATAGTCGAAGTGAAAAGGAACATTCTACATACAGTACAACGAAGTAAGAGTTACTGTATTGGTTGCATCTTGCGTAGGAACTCTTTTCTTAAAAACAGTATTGAAGAAAAATAGAAGGAGCGGGAAGACAAGGAAGAATATTTAAGCAACTACTGAAGGACTGTCGGAAACGAAAAGATGGAGGAAGCTGAAAGTTGAGGAAACAGATGGCATTTTCTGGAGAACTCGCTGAGAGAAAAGCTACGGCCGAGACAACCTACGTGATGGTGATGCCACGTAAACGCGGGAATAATTTGTTTAGGCAGCATTAATACTGTAAGGCCTGCAGTGCTAATATATACGGAGCAGAAATTAGGCAGTGGAAGGTAAAGCTGATTGATTTTAAGTGAAGTTAAATGAATTAGTCAATAAAGTTATTACATATGTTTACATTGCACTTTGATAATGATTTTTAATGACGCCACGTTAAATACGTTCCTAAATCACCGAACTAATTTTTATAGGAACTTGTGAAGAGCCGATGTTACTTTGTTTCATTTTATTACAAAGAACTGCGAGGTGTAAAATGAAATATAAGCCGAATTTTGAATAATTACCGGGCACTTCAAGAACGTCGAATTGTTTTTGTAACCGTAAGATTTATGTCGTCTCGTGGCAAAAGACTGGAGTCGAGTTGGGCAGATGTGTCCTCTTACGGCCCCAGGCTGTTTCTGCCAGCAGAAAGTGCTTGGACAGATAAGCGTGGAGCCACGAAGTCGCCTGTCGGTCGGTGCGTCTGTCGTCATCGTAAAGGCTCGGATCGGAATGCTTCTGCGATTCGTCCTAGGATTCTTACGATGCGCGCTACAGGATGTTCCACTTCTACTTTTTTGTGTTCAAGACGCAAATTACGGCTTGGTGGTACCATTTCTTATTCACAATACACTCTGATATGCGTAAGCTGATCTGTTACTTGGGAAGGATTTTGCCGTGGTGTGCTGTATAGCCGAATCCAACAGTAAATCTTTAAGTGTATCCTCCGGACTTACCCGTTTTTAATATTGACAGGTTTACTGCCATATTCCGACTGAGCATTTTCCCCAATTCTTTGGCGTTTTTCAGGGTAATGCGCACACTTTATGACTATCTTCAAACATACGTCGAATGCCCCATTACAGATTTGTACCCGCTCGCATTTATTGACACAAACCCATTTATTTCGTTGTTGTAAGTTTTGCAAGTCTTAACTTCTTCATCTGGATGACAGTCGGTTACAGTAAATATTCCCGAACATCTGTTGAGTAATTACTGCCCCGGCTTAGTACGTGGACGTTTTATGTTTTTGAATTTGGATCCCATGGTTAACAATTCCGAATTTATTTTTATTTTTTTCAGTTTCTCTATATGCGTTAAACTAATCCGTGGTGAAATGCATAGACAGTCTATGTCCACATCCTGCCTCTCGATGCTGTCAAGCCTAGCGTTCCTCAACCGCCGTGCCCTGGCATCAAATATACCGGGCCGCGAGAGTTTCTCTTGGCTTTCGTCATTTTAGTTTTCTAAGTAATTTCAATTAATAAATGTTTTATAGTGGAAATATTCCGAGGAGAAAAATATTCATGAATGTGTTGAAAAACTCAGACCCAGATGTTGGCCTGAGGAAACTACAATATGCTACAAGATTTCATTAGTCCAGTGATTGATAACTAATTTAAATGTAATTTTA
>Ga0131853_10020984_pt1 | contig 11860 bp, 5 predicted proteins | sample TergutLab28metaG_FD_92764 | JGI IMG/M metagenome (GOLD analysis project Ga0131853, IMG submission 92764) | Labiotermes labralis P1 segment gut microbial communities from Petit-Saut dam, French Guiana - Lab288 P1 (version 2) (version 2) | ecosystem: Host-associated > Arthropoda: Insects >...
CTTTATTTCTCCTTTACAAGTTGCTCAACATGTTTCGGGCAACCATGTGCCCATCTTCAGGAGCTGACGACTGCGTAGTGTTATCGCCACGTGTTGGTATTGTGCCGTGGCTGCAGGAAGGCTATCAGAACCGGTTAGCAGGTAGTGTGTCCATTGAGAAGGTCGTAGAATTACCTGCTAACCGGTTCTGACAGCCTTCCTGCAGCCACGGCACAATACCAACACGTGACGATAAAAATGCGCAGTCGTCAGTGCCTGAAGATGGACACATGATTGCCCGAAACATGTTGAGCAACTTGTAAAGGAGAAATAAAGGACAACACATAAGTGACATCTAGTTGGTTTCTTATCCACACTAAATTACGATGCACGGTCAACCACACATAGATATTGCTTTCACAATAACGAATTATAACAAGAATTCCGAATTGTTGTCCTTGTGTTTCCACCAAGTCAGAACTCAAAACTGAGGCGTATGACGAATTAACTTGTCTCCGTCATCTGCCCTGCGTTTTTGTACCGCTGCACTATTACCTTCCGTAGAATAACAATAATATTATTGTAATAATAACCGTACAATCTTGGTAGAGGTTCTTTCTTTCGGTCGTAGTCTTGACCTCTTACACCTTACTCATTGTTGATGTGGAGATAATTGTTGCACCCAATCACACTCATTGACATACACATTCGGTAGAACTCCTCTGGACAATAGATCAGCCCATCGCAAAGACCTCTACCTGAAAACACATAATATTCACAAAAGAGAGACATCTATGCTCTAGCAGGATTCGAACCCGCAATTCCAGCAAGCAAGGGACCGCAGACCTACGCCTTAGACTGCTCGGCCACCGGAATCTGTGGTACGTGTTTTTAAATGACGAAAACTTAAAGTGTCTTTAAAAGTGAAAGTCCGATAACGGCACTGTTTAAATATTCGTACACACGTGAAGTTGAGAAAGGGAGTGCGGGGTTTGATAAAGTGTTTGCCGAGGTGTGGTAGCACCGTTACATAAATTGTAGCATTCGCTCTGTTTACGTCAGCTTCTTAACATGATTTTTCTACTAAAATGTCGTTATTCTGCTTTACGATAATCTAATTTCTTCTGCATAGCATAACTGACACGTACAAACAGGTTTTCTCGTACTGTAACTTTCAGTTCTCTGTTCTGATTCCATTGTATCGCGATCGCCTATATCGATCACACTAGCCTTGCTGTCTGTCGTTTCCCTTTCAAACGCTGCAATATTTCGTTCTAGTTCTGTTCTGGGTGTGCATGTATGACTTTCTTCTGTGTTGATGTTGTCTTGTGAAGTTGAAGGTCTCACGATAGGCCGAACACCCGACCAAGGAGTCCTGCCAATAGCCTAACAAGATTCACAAAGCCGGAGAACGGGAGGGCCATGGCCGCATTGGCGTGCAGCGCCATTCAGCAGCAGTGTGCTGAAGGATAATAGACTAGTTATTTAGGCACGGCTTTCCTCGTTCTTCCGTTCGCCCTTGCGAATGCCTATCTTACTATTGTGTAATGTGGTTCGGCAGTCCAGTCACCTTGCACCGTGGGCAGTGTCGAACGGTCAACCTTAAGAGCATAATTCTGTGCAATTTAAACAGACCTTCGATGCTACAAGGCGTTATTCTTCTCAAAGGTAGGACTTCCCAAACAAAACCATCTATATAATGATTTACATAAGACATAGCGAACTGCTCCAAATGACGAGAAGAAATTCTGAATGAAATTAGGACAAAGGTAAGAGATTAGGCAGTAACAGTGGCTGTACTTTCGTACAGCTTTCATAGACAGAAATAGCTCTTGTTGATTAAGGATTGTTCTGTAGCATGATTCCTTTATGACTCTCATTATCTGTGTCTTGTTTATTTTCACCCGCTGCTGTTGTATTCCGTAAACCTTATGTCTTCATATTTTCTTTCCTGTTTATTTCACTAAATGTTTCTTAATTCATCTTCTTCCATTGTTAATATATTCTCCAATTCTGTGTTTTCCCTTTTTTTTCAGGTGGTTTCCTTTACTTTGTTCCACTCGTTCTTTCTGCCTCTTCTTTCTTACTTTCCCTTGTCTTTCTTTACACGTGCTCTCTTTTTCTTATTGATTGTTGAAAGAATGGGAAAGAAAGTTTGATAATATAAACAACATTTGCGTAAATCATTGAGCTAAGTGACAAAAAAAACTGAAAGTCTGATAATACGACCAACATTTGCCTAAACTAGTACCCTAGATTACATTAAAAGTTTAAAGTCTGATAATATGACCGACATTTGCCTAAACTAGTACCCTAGATTACATTAAAAGTTTAAAGTCTGTTAATACGACCGACATTTGCCTAAACTAGCACCTTAGGTGACGTAAAAAGTTTAAAGTTAAAGTCTGGTGATATAAACAAAACTGGAATAACGCAGTGCGCCATGTGGCGTTTAAAAGTTTTTAAGTCCGATGCTATGAACAGAACCTATTGAAAATTGTCATTTGTATCTTAAATTTCTGTGCTCCACTCCTGTATTGGACAGTTAACATTTATAAACGAACCTAAGTTGTACTGTTAATAACAACAGTTCATCAAAGAGAAAACTAATTTTTTGGCGGACTTTGTTTTGTACGATTTCTGTGCCACTTTCAGATAATATTTTGCAAACACCTAAACTGTTTCGGTGCAGTTAACATTCACTAGAGCACTGTGACACTTCGTGATCTTGTGTTCTAGGGTCACAACTTTTCTTGCAGAAAGTTTGAGCTAAGACGCAGAACAAATCCAGAGCAAAATTTTCAGTGTGGCTTAATATTCCCCCTCCCATGACAGTTCAATAATGTTTTGTGAAGGTGATGGGGTCTACAGAGATCCCGGCTGTTGTATCTTCTCCGCCAGTGGGTGGGATCGTGATGGGTTTGTGGCCGAGTGAGCGTGGGAACCCGTCCCGTGTCGCATGAGAAAGCACCATATAGTCCTGTTTATTGAAATTTTGGATATTTACGTGATTGCAGTCTATTTCCGAAAGAGGAAAGACTTAAAGGAAGCTGAATATTACGGAATATATTCATCTGGATAAAATAAATTTTCCGGAAGTGCATGAACAAAATTAAGCACTGTCGCTTCCGTCTACATTTTGAAACCCTAAATGATAGATGATTATAGGCCTAATTGAAAATTGCGTGTGCAATGATTACTGCGCTTGGTCAAAATCTCCAATTTTTAGCATAAGCGTCCATAAAATAACTGCCATAATACGTCTTAATGACGGACTCCAAACGAATTCGAAGACAATTACACGTGTAGAATTGCTAAATAAGAATTTACGAAGATCGGTCAGGAAATAAGTTCACAGTTCACATTGTGTTTGTTCTTTTTTCACCTCCAATAACAGTCCACATTCAATGTTATTGGAACCCCATTAATTTTCCCCATAATCGCCGTCATTAATGAGGCGTTTACCGCATCACTGGAAGAATTTTCTTACGTGTATGATCTGTTCGCTGTTAGTTACAAAGTGTGGTCCAAATTGTCTGCTATGATCCTTCCAGTAACTGGTTAGCGCCAAATTATTCATTCTAAAGGGTAGAGTCAGTGACGTAGCTAAGTGTTTTGACACCCGGGGCCAGCAGTCACAATGACTGAGTCTGACAGAAATTAAAAATAGTAAAAAAAAGATCTTAGTTACAGAATTTGTCTGAAAAATCTAAAATTTGTTGCTTGTAGCATATCAATATTTTTCACTTTAAATACTAATTTCGTCGCCCATTTTTTGTCCCTTGTTTGACTCCGCTGACTCGGGCCGCTGCAGTACTCGCCCAGACTAGCCACGCCCCTGGCTAGAGTCATTTTTGAAATTTGGAGCTCCACATCGTCATGCTAACATGTCAATCGTAAGACAACTATAAGAGCACCACACTCGCAACCCAGTGCATAACTAACTCAAAATAACCTCGGTTTGTACAATCATTACAATATAAAGGATTCCAATCGTCTTCTTAATGAAATAAAACCCCTTCAAATAAATTAATTTTAGAGCAGGAAGGTTCACTCAGATCAGTGGCCTACCACCAGATGTATCATAAAAATCCTTTTGCTTAGAAGAACAGATATTTGTTGCGCTGCGTTTCGACCGACAACTTTTTTCGGGACAAACACAATGAGCTTGAAGCTGGCCACATGCAAAATACGTATAGATTCAACGTCACGATTTCCTAACAATCCATTTCGGCACAGACAAGCTTCTTTCCTTCACAGATTCTCGTAATATTTTGGGCCATTTTCTCCCAAACCTAACGAAATATTTAAAAAAAATGGGGGGGGGGGTTATTCATCTAGTTTATAACGGCAACGCTAAGCCGTCAATCAGAGCCATTAGGCTCCATGGTCATGGCATAATGGCAGGCAAATATTTCTGAACCGTTGTAACGTAATTACAAACAAAAGAGAGACGAAGCTGCAGTAACAGAACCCACTAAAACACCAGCACGGCTTCGTGTGTGCTGTCGGATGTTAGTGAATAGGCTGCATTATGTGTTACAGCACAGGAAAGTTGGGTTGTCGTGTGGCCTACAGACTTTCGTCTGTTCCTCTCCTCTTGAATATAACAAACATTTACAGAGAAGTAAAATTAATTTACTAAGATACTCTACGGTTTTCCAAAGGCATGTAGTCCCACTTATTCCGAAAGTAACTGATATTTTGGCCTTCCAAAAGAAAATGAGATTTTTTAAAATTATTTTCAAAATTTCCTACCTGCGGGAACACTTGATTTGCGGGCTTGCTCAATCTGCAACTTTTAACTCCATGCCTGAGCCAGCCTCTGGCGACGTTGCATCTCCCAAACACACGCGGGTTGCTGCGATCTGTTCTGTGACGGCCCTGCGCTCTGTTCTGTCATCCTATCCACCCCCTGCAAGAGAAGAAAAAATTTCATTCTTCTTCTTGCAGCTTAGCAACAAATTAGCATCTTTCGTGGTACTACTTGACTAAACATGCAGTTTTTCCTGACAACTTCTTGACAATATCACGCCAACAACACTTCGCAGTTTTCGGCTATAAATGACTAGAGACACACAACCGTCCCTTATGTCATTATGGACTCGAGACAGGCTTCAGGATATTGAGCAATGGCGCTTCCAACTTACTGTCCTACCTCTGAACCATTTTACATCTAAAGTTGAGGAAGCTGCTGAAGTGACACGATGCCCATAGCCAATCGGAAAGATGCTTGACGCCGAGCATCCAGACGTATCTCTGATTTAAAATGTATTATCAAGTATAATATGAGCTGAAAAATAAGGTGTTTACTCTTTTCGAAAGCATTGTGTATCAGAGCATACGTTTTCAGTAATGAAGCTTCTGAAATCAAAATTTCGCTCAAGAATGCCCGATAAATCTTTGAATAAATCTACATGCCTATCCGTCACAAAATTTCCGGCAGATACACGACAACTTCAATTCTTGCTTAAAACCAACAATTTGCACAATACACTTGAAACATTAAAAACACATTTTGAGTTTCACATTAAAATAGATTTATATTCCTCCTACATGTTTCGATCCCCATACGGGATCATCCTCAGGGAGTATGCACTATATCGTGAGTGAAGTAACTTGACTCACGATTGTGTATTGTGCAAATTGTTGGTTTTAAGCAAGAATTGCCGCGCAATACAATGAAAGAAAACAAGACAACTTCTTACCAGATTACAGCTAAAATCCTCTTATAAATTAAAGAGCTGTCAAGATGTTTAATTTGTTCGTGGGCAGCTTGTTTGGAGTTCTAGAAGTCGTGGGCTGCCCGCATTAACTGCTGTTCAAATGTAACATTCCAGAGCTGCAGTTAAACATATTTCGGACTATCTGCTTGTCACTGCACAGTTACAGACAACTGTAGTCAAGTAGGTTGAGAAGCACTATTGTAAAGGCACATGTAACAGTGAAGTTATAGCTCAGTCTGTCTTAACTTCGGCGCTAGATGGTAGTGAGTGGTCACACTCCGGCCACTTTACCCCCGAGTAGTAAACCCCCACTCCCCAACCCCTAGTTAACCGGCACAGTAATTTGGGCGTGCCACAAAGCCAGTCTAAACGTTTTGGAGAAGTTACAAGTCTCTCGCCCATGAGAGGAACTGAACCACGATTCGTCATTTGTTTAACATATAGCCTAGTCAGTATACCCACTACACTGCCCAGGCTTCTTTTTATTGCTACTTTTAGTCACATACTGAGTCCCCACTTGTTGCGTTACAAAATTTAATATCTGTGCATCATATCACTAATTTATCGCTTATGAACTTACAATTTTCTGATGTTTTATACATTCCTCATTACTTCAGTCTAAATAAGAGTTGGAATGGCCCAGTTATTTCAGTGACTAAATTACGGGATGGACTACTGTTGAATAGTCTTCAATTCCCAAGCATAGGAAACAACTTTTTGTATTCTAAACTTTCGTACAGGCTATGGCGACACCCAATCTCCTACTGAATGGCAACCGGTGGTGCTTTCTCCGCGGATAAAACGACTGGGACCTGAAGCTGACCATTCCGTTCCACCCGAGTAAACTATGTCCGCATTCCAATATGTTATGGGGTGTAACAGGACTTTATGGCGTGTAAAGGGACTAGTTTATTTTACTGTACTGAGTCTTAAAAAACGAAGCACGAACTTCCAGTAATTTACTAAATATTCTTTGCTTGTTTTGCCTTTAAATTTCCTCTACGTCCATTTCTGCCATATAAATAGACTCACAGCACATGAATGAGAGGAAATGGGAGAAAATAAAAGCAAATATAGGGAATAAAAAATAAAGAATTAAAGGATGAATGAAGGAAAATGTCTAATGTATGTGTGGCATCTCCACACATCCTTTGTTAATGGCGCCGACCTGAACGTATTTGTGTTTATCCCTGACATCTTATGTCTGAAAATGTAAACTAGAACTTTATGACGCCTCGTAAAACCCTCTCGGTGTGTCCTTAGTTTATTCCTTTAACTTTTATTTTTAATTTTATTTAATTGTCACGGTCACCACCACCAGCAGCAGCAGCGGCAGCAGCAAGAGGCCCCCGATCTGTATGGCACGCACTATCACGTCATGTACTCGTATTAACATACAGTATTGCTTCGTGTGACATGTTGTTGTAGTGACAGTGTGAACTAACGGCACTGTACTGTTCTACTATTACTGTTGACCCTGTCCCACATACACATAGGAAGTATTCAGCCCGCAAAACAACATTCTTCCTACATAGAGACACGTTACAGCATAATCGGAAGTCATTTCCTAGGCAGACGAAGGTAAAGGGCAGTTAAATTGTGAACAGAATAAACACAAACAGACCCCAGACACCAACAACTGCTTTATTAATTCTAGGAAATGACAAACCTTGTTTGCCTCGTGTTAAAACCTTACTGATATTAAACGGCTGGCTGCAGATTTCGTCTGACTGCGTGCGACTTCCTAAAATGCATCCATTGAAAGTCTTTGGGCAACAGAGAAACTAATATCGTAAGGAATTCATTGCTTCCTCGAGGAAGACACAAACATCATGTAATCGAAGTAAATGTTCCGCAAAAAATTAGTTAAAATAAAGGATAAAATGCACAAGGAAAAATCATGATTTACTGTACCTTGTGTATCATTGAACATTCGACATACCGAGTCACGATTGAGAAAAATGGCACACACCACAGCGAGATATAGGTGCATGTCATAAACCATAGTTGTATGCATATGACTAACCGGCTACACGTTTCGTACCCGCTACTATCCAATATATTTCAATTTAACTCGATATGGAAATGATGGAACAGACCAGGTTTTCTTGGCGTAAAACCCAGACTGCACATTCACTAAGCCTAAATATGCAAAAGTTAACGGTCTAAAATATTTGCATCTTGTTAGCTGTTGTTCTAATGAATGAAGAAAGGCGCATATCTTGCGGCCTTCACGTTTCCTAGCAGTTTCACAGTTGTGTTAGAGGCGGTCTATATAAAGCACTGAACTTACTCAGGGTCACCAGAGACAACTCGCTGTGAGACTTTATATCAAGGACGTTATCACGCACATACTCTAAACCAATGCATAAACAGTTGACAGTTCAAAATTAATAGAAGTGGGACACAAACTCAAGTGGAATACACGTATTTTTAAAATGTTTTCTTTGCTTTTAACACCGACTCACAACTGAAGTTCAGTTTTGGCATTTATATTTATTGCGCAGTGCGGAACTGTCTAACTTGTCCTTGTTTGTCGTTAAATATAATTCTTTCTTCAGTTCTGAAAATGTAACTTGTATAGGAACTGGAAGGACGAAAGGGACTCTTCATTATGCTTTCATTTGGAGCATTTCTGTGTGACAGGCGAGCAATAATTGATCCTCATATAACGTAAATTGAAACAATGTTATTTTAACAATGATAAGTTACAAAAAAACAATATATATATATATATATATATATACGTCCATCATTTGTAAGTCACAGTAGGCCTAATACATTGCATAATAGTACCGAAATGGATCACTCTGTTATATTTCCTCGATAAATGAGGAACTCCTAGCAGAATTCATAGATTAAAAGACAACGAATTAGTTTCCCGTTTCAGTCAACATAACGATATACTATTTAATTTTTTATGTCTTGGTGACTATATAATTCGGTCACTTGACCTTTTTAGGTAACCGTTACAAAACGTAGAATAAGGTAACATGCAGTGCACTGCATGTTACCTAGCAACACATGTAGGCATTAGGATAAAAATGTAAAATAATACATTGTTGTGTTACTGAAACCAGAAATTATTTCTTCGTCTTCTAATTTAATAATACAACGGGATGTCCTCTACAAAAAAAAAATACAATTCCTATTACATAGATTTCTAGGCTTGTGTGTTGTTATTGTTTTCGTGTTGTATCTTTTGTTTTTGGGTTGTGTTTGTGTTTGTTTTATAACTTTCACTTGTTCTGTTAAGCCTGCACATTACTAAACACATATTGAATTGAAATGAAAAGAACTGAAATGAAAAGAAATAACTGTTTACATATGTACAGATTTTCTAGACTTGAATTATTGCACATAATCTTTTAGACTCGCAATGACGTTGTGTTTGAAATTGTAACTTTATAAAAATAGTTTATACGCAAATTTTAGGCATTTCTATTATCTGTTTCCGTACACAATTTCGCGGACCTCGTTCCTATTGTTCATTAGTTTCCGCAATTCAACCGAAAGCTAATTCAAAAGTGAATCGCTCTACCCTCGTTCTTATCCTCAGAAATTCACACAGCCGCCATGTTCATTGTACAGATTAACCGTCATGCACCATGCATCCTATATATAGGACAGACGTACCGTCACCCCCAGAGTACGCTTTTTATATAATCAGTTAATAAATATATTTAATTACTTTTTTAGACTTTCTCTCACCATCTTCATTTATTCCTTCACAAGATGTCGTGTATTTCCTAATGTTACCTTCTTGGTTCATAAGATATTCACATATTACATAAATGGTGTGCTAAACTGTAAATATCCAGCTCCAGGGCCAAAGGGTTAAGAGATACTTGGTTGCACTTCAGCGACTACACCAATCTATCAAGGTCAGCGTGAGACATTTGGGCGCTCCGGGCAGGCTAAAAATTTGACGTTCTTGATTATATTCTTTAAACCATTTCGGCCTAAGAGAGGGCTGTCGAACATTTTTAGGGTGCTGGCCCAAACTGCCGATAATCTTCAGAGAAAATATTTTGTATGTGGAAATCTGAGTTTGTTCATATGGCACTTCCGAATATTTCAGCGACGTCTTTGCACCCCTTATAGGTTGGCGCCCCGGGCAGCTGCCCGGCTTGTCAGTCCCTTGGTCCGGCCTTGACTCCTATGTGAACATGAATTGGCATGACCAAATATTATCATGCTTTTGTGAATCTTCTTAAAAGTCATGTTGCTCACGCTGGAGTGTCAATCGTATCCAGCGTACACATTCTCTACCCCCACATTCTTTACGGAAATGAAAGAACAGCACTCTGTTTTCATGCTGGCGTCGTTACTCTTGCTACTGCTATGCAGCTTGCGGCCACCGTAGCGGCGCACGGGAACTCGGTGTCGGTGGGGATGTGTCAGGGTTACTCGGCGGTCCTTCTGCCCCAGCTCCAGCAGGATGGCAGTCAACTGATGGTCACAGATGACGAAGCGTCATGGATTGGTAAGGACTTGTTCACAAAATAAGCAAATCACTTGAAACTAACTTGTCACAGTACAATCCACTTCACAACTTGCCCTTTTTAATATTATCCTACCGTCCGTGCACTGTTGTCGCAAGCTGCACCTTCCCTTTAAGCTTATGCAACACAACTGTACATAATGAAAGTGACACAAACTTCTCCGACGACGACCCACAACGCTGAAGAGCAGAAGCCAAGGTTTTTTTTGCAGGTTTTCTCTGCCTTATTATCTACAGGTACCTTCCATCCCCTTCCTCTGACAACAGACAAAAATGTAGCTTCGGGCGAACCTCAAGTTCCTGTGGAGTCTTCCATATTCACAAACGAGTATAGCAAAATAACCGTTAGGTTTTGTGTGGAGAAAATGCCACTAATTCAAAAAATCGAATTAAATATGTAATGGAGGAAATGGCACTACCTTGTGGAGGAAATGGCACTATCTTATGGAGGAAATGGCACTACCTTATGGAGGAAATGGCACTATCTCATTTAGGAAGACGCAACATTTTAACGTTTATATCCAACGCGGTAAAAAAAAAATCATGTTTTGCCCCTCCACGCCATGAAGGCGCACGGAGATAGAGCACCAGTCATTTTTACCCTCCGAACCAGAAGGAGACACGATGTGGAGGTGAGGCTAATACCCACCTCACAAGGTCTAGTCACTGATAATGTAGCCACTAAATCCACTGTGGAGGAAACACCGCAGCCTTATTCAGGAAAGTTTATCATGGAAGTTTAACCACTATGTGCGGTGTAGGAAAAACTTCATCGCCTCATTCAAGAAGATCTGCTCGTTCTGATATTGACATAATATCTGGTGGTAAAGAACTCCCGTATCTGATACATGAATAGAAAATCATCTCGCTGTCACCATCTCATACCATATGGATATTGAATACATCAGTAGCAGGTCTGTTGCGTGAGGACATTTTCAAAAACTGTCACTTTTTGTGGGGTACATGTGATAAGAACATTAACATAACAGTAATCACTTCTAAAACAAGTGTTATAGCTTTACGTAAAAATTACATTTGCAAAAACTCCGACGGTAGAGGAATGCCTGTGTATCGCAGTAGGATTACAGATTTCCACTCTTGTCTTACAATGGAAACCTGTCGCGAGTACCATCGGCATGAGAAGCGGCCAGCATATCTCAATTGTTCTTATGCTGAAGGTCAAGGTCAAAGCCACGAAAAACCACGCCCTGCTCCAGGCGTCAGCTATGTTCAGCGCAAAGGACAGGGACGTCGTAAAATGAGCGCGAATACAAGCGAATTGCACAAGTATGATTTCTTTACGTAAGATGATAGAAACACTAAACAGATTGGCATAGTGATGATGCTCCTTATTCGTATTCGGGAGATTCCTGGTTCGAAACTGAGCTGGCACAAAAAAAGGTAAAGGTAAAGGTAAAGCAATCCCATCACAGGCCCTGAGGGTTCCAGGAGGTTGAGGATCCCAGATTTCAAGACAATCGGCACATGGAGGTGGTAAGATTGTCAACCCTACACAACGGCCGCCTTTACCCCCCCCCCCCCCCCCCAACACAACTCAATGCTCGTCTTGTTTAAGAGAGCGAGGCACACACACACACACGTGCAGGGGGGGGAGAAGGTGGAAAAAAAAAAAACAACAAAAACAAACAGA
>Ga0131853_10020986_pt1 | contig 11860 bp, 11 predicted proteins | sample TergutLab28metaG_FD_92764 | JGI IMG/M metagenome (GOLD analysis project Ga0131853, IMG submission 92764) | Labiotermes labralis P1 segment gut microbial communities from Petit-Saut dam, French Guiana - Lab288 P1 (version 2) (version 2) | ecosystem: Host-associated > Arthropoda: Insects >...
ACCCTATAGTTTAAAAGAAAAAAAAAAAAAAAAAAAAAAAAAAAAGTCTGTTTCCAACGAGAAGATCAGTGGGGGGGGTGGGGGCAGTCTATTGCCATACTGAAACACTGGTGTCAAATCAGGTTTCCCTCTGCTGTCAGGCCCAATCAATACTGGATATGAATGTTATTTTCTGTAATGTCAGGCTGATTCCCAAAAACAAAATAATCAATTTCTTGCAACAACCTGAACTTCAAAACACCAATACTTAAAAAACTTTAAAAAAAATGTGATTTGAAAATAAATAATGATACACAACCTATGAAGAAATATGGCACAAATCTCAAACTACAGGTCTTGAATATAATTTAATGTACCTCTCATGTCTGTGACAAACAGCAGCTCTCTTGAAGGTCCCCATGAAGCAGCCAGTGCAGCAATACTGATGGTGTACTGTGCATATGACAACAGATCATGCAGCACAATGGGAGGTGCAGTTGCTTCCACCTCACCTGAGGAGTAGCCACAGTCCTCATGTTTGCATGCAAGCATCTTCTGGCACTGGGGAATTCACATAAAACTCTCTGTTTCAACTGTACATTCATTCCACACTCAATGGTTCTTTACATTCTCCCTCTATAAGAACATATCTTATGAAACTACCACTACACAAAAAAACAAATCAGTCCCACAATTACATGATGTCTTTATGTTGCCTGTTCCTCTTCACATAATGAATGGTAATGCTGCCACAAATGCACACCATACAGAACACATGAAACTAGTTTCTTGTCTTTGAAGATTCAGAGATTTCTGCTTCAACCGACCGCCCCACTGTGTGCCCCGTACAAAATTGTAAACAAATGAAATGTTGACACACCTAATTTTCAAAGGGGTTATTACACCACCAGTTGTGCCATAGAGTACAGTTCTGGTGTTATGAGAATTTCACTACAATATATGCTGTTAGATGCTCTGGAAACCTTATAATGTTAAACGCAGTGACAAGAAGATTAATACACAGTCCGTACCATAACTGGGGTACTAACTCCAGAGATGTAATCGGATCTGAGAACTCCATGGAATTTTTGCGTATTTGGAAGGCAATGTTTGCAGTGGTGGATTTTGTGCTCAGAAATTTCCATAAACATACAATAACCATTACTTACTTACTTACTCCAAGGAGCAGCGTCCTTCTTAAGAAAGTAACAGGTTTTTATCTAATCAATAAATTCCCCGCATTTTATGGAACCCAAAGGTTCATACCACATTCACAAGTGACCGCTAGCTGTCCCTATCCTGTGTCAGATCAATCCAGTCCATACCCCCACATCCCACTTCCTTATGATTCATCTTAATATTATCCTCCCATCTACACCTGAGTCTCCCAAGTGGTGTCTTTCCCTCAGGTTTCTCCACCAAAACCCTGTATATGCCTCTACTCTCCCCCATATGTGATACATGCCTCACCAATCTCATTCTTCTCAATTTTATCACCCGAACAATATTGGGTGAGGAGCACAGATCATTAAGCTCACCATTATGCATTTTTCTCCACTCCCCTGTTAACTTGTCCCACTTGGGCACAAATATTCTCCTCAACACCCTATTCTCAAACACCCTCAGCCTACATTCCTCTGTCAATGTGAGCAACCAAGTTTCACACCCACACAAAACAAGTACAATAGCCATTATACAAGAAAATAACTGTCCTGCAATTAACAAAAGTGTTGTGGATTTCTGTTCAAATATATGGGAACAATCTTAACAAATCAAAATTATATTCAGGAAGAAATTAAGAGCAGAATGAGGTCAGGGAATGCTCGCTATCATTAGGCAGAATCTTTCGTCTTCCATTTTGTTATCCAAAAATATAAAGATTACGATATACAGAACTATAATTTTGCATGTTGTTTTGTATGAGTGTGAAGCTTTGTTGCTGACATTGAGGAAGGAACATAGGCTTAGGGTTTTTGAGAATAGGGTGCTGAGGAGAATATTTGGGCCTAAGAGGGAGAAGGTAACAGGTGAATGGATAAAACAACATAATGAGGACCTTAATGATCTGTACTACTTACCAAATATTATTCAGGTGATTAAATAAAGAAGAATGCCATGCCATGTAGCAGGTATGGGGGATAGGAGAGGTGCATACAGGCTTTTGGTGGGGAAACCTGAGGGAAAGAGACCACTTAGAAAATCCAAGCATACATGGAAGAATAATATTAAGATGGATCTTCAGGAAGTAGGATGGGGGAGGAAGGCATGGATTGGGTTGTCTGGCTCAGAATAGGGACAGGGGGCAGGCACTTGTAAATGCTGTAATGAACCTTCAAATTCAATAAAATCCAGCAAGCAAGCAAGCAAGCAAGCAAGAAGCAAGCAAGAAGCAAGCAAGCAAGAAGCAAGCAAACAAGCAAGCAAGTAAGTAAGTAAGTAAGTATGTATGTAAGTAAGTATATAATTAATTAAGTTATGGAATTTCTCACATTCAACTGCATCACTGTAGTAACATCAGCAACACCTCTTCTTCTCTAACACTTGTGGTATGTAAATGTACTATAAATCCAAAGATACTTCTGTGTGTATGTCACAAGAGCTCATAAACTAAAATAGTAATAATGACTTACGAACTCTACGGTAGTCAGTGGGAGAAACACGTACTAAAAATTGTTTATGAAACATCAAACTCTTTACATGCCACTGGGTTTGTCACACTGTACTACACCATTGCCTGATGAAGCAAATGACAATTTTGTTAGCACTCCCATTTTACATTCTACATGTGTTGAGTTTAAATCTTGAACAAGAAACTGGCAGTCCTGTTAAAGGATTCAGTTTTCTTCCAGCATCCCCTTTGGCCTAATTTAAGGCAAGATCCATGAACTTGCCTGGTTAGACTCCAGTCTCTAGATCAAATTTTCGATCAGGACCTACCACATATGAAGGAGTGTTACCCACTTGACAACAACACTTGGTCATCTGAATTTAAAGAAATGATTTCTTGTTACTTTTAAGAACTCACCCGATAGGTAATTCTGTATTGTCGTACACTTCTTTGACTGTTTAATGGTGGTGTCCAATCCACTTCCAAGTCATGATTCATACCAGAAGCCACACGCAATTCATGAACTTCTTCAGGAGCTGTAAAAGACAGTGGCTTGTGAACAAGAAAAGTTGTTCCTCTTTCATGATACATTCCACTGCTGAATTTTTATGATAAAGTATAAATAGAATAATGAAAATAGTTACAAAAATGCAACAGCCACCATATGAATATTCCCAAGTCTAAACCTATTTATATGCATTACTTCCCAAGTCCACAAAACACAAAACATTAAACTTCAATTTTGAGTATTCTTTTTGCTGTGAGGAACACTAAGGTTACCATATGATGAAGGATCACGTAATGTGAATGCACAACACACTAATCAGTTTTCATAATATAATAGTATAGGAGCATTGGGGAAGCAGAATTTATATTGATAAGCTTTAAAATATATGGTCTTGGCTAACGTATGCAGGCTAGAAGTGATAATCAATGTGTTATCACTGCTGCAATCTGAGCCAAGCTACAGGGGCTTATTCACTGTTTATTAGTTGCATAGTGCATGTGGGTTTTATTATGCCTGTGAAATGTGTGAAATTCAAAGTAGAATATTCATTGCAGTACACTTGCAAAACATACACACCATGGAATAATTATGTCAAAAGGTCTGGAAAACAAAATTCAACATCAATAGTATAAATAGAGAATTCAGGAAATTTGCATCTAATTTAATATTTTTATTCCAGCAATATTATCATAATGTAAAACAAGAGTAATAATACTTTTTTTTTAAATTTGTAATAAGAGAGCAAGGGGCATTTTCAACTGTATCTGTTGTCAAAAAGTGAGTATTGGCACTCTTTTCTGTCAAGGTGTGAGTACCAGAACCTTTTCATATACAAAAGAAGCACTGTACACTGATTACAAAACATACATGGCCATCAAATAGCACAATTATACCTTTACAGAATGTTGAAACATAAGTACAAAACATGAAGACTTATCTCAAACCCTGACTCACTCACACAACTGTCAGTTTGGCCAACACAACAAGTAGTAAACAAGAGAAGGCTTTTGCATGTGCTGATTTTCAGAGCAACTTGTATCCAAATTTTCCATTTCTTTATGCTATACAACAAAGAACACCGAATAAAGTGCAAATCGCATTAATAATTCTGATATCACTCTCACACAGCCTGTATATTTTCAAACTGTTAATGTCAACTTTTATGTCCAATTAATAAACAGCATCAACATTTACAAATGAAATAAAATAAACAAATACAAGAGGCTTAAATCATGCAAATACAAGTAAATAAATAAATAAATAAATAAATAAATAAATAAGAGACTTTTGTAATTCTTGTGTGTGTTCAGGTGACCACTGTTGACTGAAATGTTGTACCCTAGGTCATACAAATTTAATGAGAAGTCAATATAATCTTAAATGTTCCTAGTTCCTTACACCAAGGTATCTTCCCCCCCCCCCCCACAATATAATCCCCCGAGCACATTCATGCATTTGTCTCACAGAACAATATCCCACAACAATGAGTAAGTGGAAATTGCTGTCATGAAGAGTAACAGATGTGACAGCCCAGTTATACCAAAGTGGATTTTTAAACTCATACCAAGATGGTACAAATGTAACAATGTGCAAGGGGTTATGTTAATAAATAATAATACATCAGCACAAAAAATCAGCTAGACTTAATGTTATGATGTCTCCTCACCAACTTTTTATGACCTTGGGGACCTTACTTATTGCACTTTCTTTGGCCAAGTAACATGCTGGTGTTTAACAGTGAAAACTTCATAGCCTCTTGTCCAAACATCAGCCCTTATTGACTGTCTGTTGTTGTATAGTCACACATTCAATATGTTTGCAGCCATGTTCCATATCTGGAGACCAACTCTAAACAAAATTTAAAATGTGCCATGTTATGGTAACAAGCGACATTTGTAACATGGAATTTCTTGACTAGTGGACCAGCCATTAGTTCCTCAAAAACTCTATGGCATGTAGTAATAAATACAGTAGTAGATGCGGTTCATAAACAAATGTGTAACACATTTCTGGAATATTCACTCATTTCTGTTTATTGGCCTGCAAACTGTAGAAGTGTATTGGACATAATATGTGTAATTAGTTTTTTTCTGCAACACCTGCACTTGATATGCAAGCAGAATTGGACACAGGTCTTCATATAAAGTGTTTGTTAAAATTTTGTTAAAATTATCTTATATAAAACGAAAATTTCAATGGCAAAATAATTTTCCATTTTCAAGTGCTTTCATGCATACAGATGGGAGGAAAAAGCAACTCTAATGGGTACTTGACAAAAATATGAACACAACAAGAAGTTGCTTTTCTTCATTTATTTATGTTTATTTGTTACAGAATAGAACAAAAAAACCCACGTTTTGATCGATCTAAGTCTAACAAAAGTCCACATTTCTGCAATTAAAAATTTTATAAATGTAACTATAAACAGCAGCACAAGCTTACTGTCTTTTCAGGTAGAGGTTAATATAAACAAAACCTGCCATTTTATATGGGTATCTAACTCCGTTTGTTATTGAGTAACACATACAACACACACACACACACACACAAAACACATGAATGTGTGAGCACATGCACACACATTCTATTGATCCATCAGTCCGCCATATGGCATTTGGATATGAAACATGTCATAATGCTATAAAACATGATTATATGAAACAATCATTAGTCCTATATTAAGGCAAGAAAAAAATATGTAACTAAAAATACGCAATGATTATAATGCATTTCTTATGGCACTATCATCTATCCTTATTTCGTGTTGATAAATTCAATATTTGTTAATTGAATATGAGGACTCAACAACTAAAAACCTTTTCAGAGCTGTTATGTTTCTTATCATTTGCTAGTTCTGCAATGGATGATCTTCATAATTCTCACAAATTACCCTTGTAACTGAAAGACTCTTTTGCTATCCAAAGAGTTGCCCCAGAATATAATTCCACATTTCATTCTTGAATGGAAGTAAGTAAAGTAAATCACTTTAAGTGTACTTATATTACTAAAATGATACATAAACCTAATCACATAACACGCACTACTCATTTTTGGTGCTACATATTTGCTTGACATGAGTCTTCCATTCCATATGTCTGTTAAGTCCAAAAATGAGTTCTTACATATTTGTTACTGTTTTAACGTCTTTGTCTTGATAGAGAATCTGAAATGAATCATCTTGGAGATGGTTTAAATTAAATTTTACTACATTTGTCTCACCTATAATCAGGAATAATTAATCCATTCACTGCAAACCATGTCTTCATATGATTCAGCACAGGTATAGACTTAATTTGGAAACCATTTAAATTACTGGTAGTGATTAATACACTTGTATCATCAGCAAACAACACAGGTTCAGAACTGGTTTTTTATCCCAAGAGGAAGATCATTAATGTAAACTATGAATAACAAAGTCTCACAATTAATCCTTAAGGGACACAACATTTTATTGTTTACCATTTGGATGGAGATTTTTTATGTTGATTTTGGAGTATTATTTTAATGTTCTGTTTCCCATTTATGAAATAGGATTCTAGCTTACTCCATGTATGCTAGAGTGGAATATTTTCATGATTTATAAAATCAACTGCTTTGTCCAAATTTTGGAGATACCTCCTATATGCTGTCATTGATATAATGCAGTAAGAATATTATCAATTAGTGTAAAAACTGTTTTTTCAATTGCAATGCCTTTTCAAAATCAAAACTTCCCTTACCACATAAAATAGTTGCTGGAAGTAACATCTTACAACACTGATGCAAGTTTATAACTGATATAACAGATTCCACAACACACTGAATTTCACCCTCATTCATCAGACACAACCCACTGTATCCACAATGAATTCTCTGTAGGTTGTGATGCATTATTCTGCTGGAAATCTGGAAATATGAATAATTTTCTTCTTCTTCTTTGTTGGTAGAGGTCCAGGCTACTTCCTTTTTCATACAGTACTAATGCTCAATGTATACTTTATATACTTTATCATTTCATGTCTTTCAAAGATACATAATCCTACAGTTACGAGAACACTGTTAAAAGCTCAATGAAGGCGATATGCACAAAATGGTACACTTTCTTCCACTCCGGGTACAATTTCTTCAGCTGTTCCATTATGAGACAAGTATTCTTCCAATTCAAAATTACAAAGTCATGCATCCTAGACTTCAGGCTGAGAGCCAGAAAGCACAGTAACTCGCATCCAACAAATGTGCCATGTGCAATAAATTAAAAAAGACACCAAATGATATTACCCATTCTTCCTTTAAGAATTTACTTTATGGGTTCTGTACATAGCTTGAGAAACTCCAGAAGAAGTCCCAGTTAGTACAGTCATTCTGACAGAAACTGCTTTGTTCTATCTTACACTAGTTTACTGGTATAAGTGTACTTTTGCACTTACCGCCAACCTTTGTGATGACCGAGAATATATCTGAGAATGGAAATGTTTTATCCCTACCAAGTGCCCGCACTCGGACTTGATACTCTTGACCTGGCAATAAGTTTGACACTCTGGTGGTCATTTCCTTCCCTTGATAAAGCTTCAGCCAGCGCACCCCATCCTCATATTCCGCCTCAAACTCTGTCACTGCACACCACTCAGGACTCTTGGAAACAAACTGTGAAAATATTGGAGTTGATATTCACAAGATTTAAATACAAACCTACAGCACATCTTTAACAGAGTTCCATATTTTATATTCCTATGTGTAATTCATAAATTCTAAAGGGGTCTGTCAGCCCTAACATAAAATTTATTAATATTCCACATAATTATTCTGAGCCTATTTTCAGAAGGAAGTCACTTTAAACATATTATCCAGCTTCATCTGAATCTTCCAGAGGAAGACTGTACCTGGTTCTTGTCACCATGATACAATGAATCTGCATGTTGTACATGGCATCAAAATAGCCAACTTTGGTTTGTCCTCCAGTCTGGGGGTTGGACAAATGCCTAAAAATTTCTCATCACAGAAAAGGAAAAATTAAACTATGTTACACAAGGCCCCTGACTTGAACTGACACACTGGAACATCTTAAGGAATGGAAAATAAACATGAGATTTTGAACTTGGAACATCAGAAGTCTCTACAATTCAGATTCAAATACAGCACTTACTAGAGAAATAGTAAAGTGTAAATTAAATTCAGGGGTACTACAGGTCACACAGGGCAATGGTGGTACTGAAACAGCAGAAAATTACATGTTTTTCTACAAAAATGGAAACTGAATTATCAGTGAGGAATTTGTTTGTACAAAAGAGAGTCTTATTAGCAGTGACCAGAACAGTTTGTAACAAGATGTACACCTAGGTAATACTAAGAAGTCAGTAGTGTGACATCAGCGCTCTATTGATTGATTGATTTATTTATTTATTTACTTTCCATCAGATCTTTACAGATATGGAAGTAGTCGAAGTCATACATACTCATACATAAAAGAATACAGAAGTGTGCAAAATATTTGTTACAACAACAACAACAACTTACAGGCTAATCATAATACAAATAATATGAGCAAGTTATGCTACATGTTACATAATAACTTATAGTTTATAATTTACCTTATAGTAAAAGGATATAAGAAAAGAAAAAAAGCAAAAGTAACTAAAAATTATTACGAACCTTAATCATTGACATTGATAGGATTCATCTAAACTATAAAAACAGTGCTTAAGTAGGTAACTCTTAAGTGTAGTTTTGAAACGTTTAGCATCGCCTGAGAGAGCTTTAATACTCAGTGGTAAGCAGTTGTAAATTTTGCTTCCACAATACAGGACACCTTTTTTCACCAATGTTAAATTTGTGGTTGGCAAATGTAGATCGTGATTATACCGTGCGTTTATGTCATGGATTTCAGAGTTGGACAGAAATAGTTCTCTATTTTTGTCAACAAAAACAACTAATGAAAATATATATTGAGAAGGAAGTGGCAGTATTTGTAATTGTTTAAATAATAGACGACATGAATCGCGTCTGCCTGTGTTTGTGATAATTCTTATTATCCTTTTTTGAACTTTAAAAATGTTAGTACTGAAGCGTGAATTACCCCAGAAAATAATACCATATGAAATTGCTGAGTGTGCATAAGAAAAATAAATTGTTCTTAATACTTCCAGAGACATATAGGATTTAACCGCCCTAATGGCATAACAGGCTTTGTTTAGTTTTGAGGTTAGTGTAATAAACTGTTCACCCCATGATAATTGACTATCGATGATTAAACCCAAAAATTTGGTGCTATTAATATTAGTCCTAATTGAATTGGAGGCAATAATTTGTATTTTAATTTCCTTATTTTTTTGTTAAAAATTGGAGAAAATTTGTTTTATTAAAATTAAATGTTAAGAGATTACTCCGGAACCAGTTTGTTATTTCTGTCATGACTGTATTAATACTAGTCTTAAATTCTTCTGGATTTATGTTTGATATGATAATACTCGTATCATCAGCAAAAAATATCGAGCTAGCTACCTTGTTTAGAGTTAATGGAAAGTCATTAATGTATAGAAGACAAAGTAACGGACCTAAAACAGAACCTTGTGGAACACCATGTTTCACTTCTTCCCATGTAGAGGATACTTTGTTGTACTTATTATCTTTCATTGTTACTCTCTGATATCTGTTGTCTAAATAAGATCTGATTAACTTATATGCTCCTCCAGTTATCCCATAGAACTTCAATTTGGACAAAAGAATGTCATGGTTGACGCAGACAAACGCTTTTTGCAGATCACAAAACAGGCCACCAACATAATTTTTTTTATCTATATGTGAAAGCAGTGACAGTAAAAATGTGTACACCAAACACAGCTTCTCTGAGGACCTAAAGTGGGTGGTTCTTCAATTCAGCATTTACCACAGGAATACTCTATAGTATTAGGAAATATTAATGCAAAAACAGGCACAGAAGATATATTCAAACAATTCGGAATGTGAATGAGCTCTGTAACATCAAAAACTGTATCAACGTACAATATCCCCATATTGCAACACTTACTAATACAAGTTTTCAGGTTTTTGCAGCTGGCATTAGTCACTCCTTTCCATTCACTCACTGTTACTCAGGAATAAAGCTTTGGCCTTGTGAGTGTGGGTGGGGCTACTTATCTCCAGTTGAAGCTTGCACAGGAAACATATAGATTTGGTGAGGAAGGGCGCCTGCTTAACAGGAGCTCCAGCAATTAACAACATTAACTCGAGATAAAGAATGTATGAGGTATTTTTTCATTACCTTAATTTAATACGCAATGCACATGTTTATCACAAGCCGTATAGGTCTACATTTGAAAAAATATGTAGTCACAAAACACACACCAACCCATCCAACTACTAAGAACATTTCACTACAAACCTTCCAACTTATCTGGAAACTATCCTCTGATATTTCTAGTGCCTGAAGATCATAATTTACAGAATCAGGAACTGAAATCAAAAAAAAGCATTTACAGGGCACACATAACAAATGTACACAAATATAATGTGACACTGCTCATGAAGTGAAAAGCATAGGAAAGAAAATTAATATATTTATTGAGGTAATAAGATGAGGATTTGAAATCATGCTACTTGAGTTTTGAAGTTTTGCCAACAGTAGAAGCAACAATGCAGTTGTGGAAAATGGCACAAAAAAAGTCCAGAAAACTACGGGTACTCTGGTCATGAAGTAAAATCGGTGGTAGCAAAGCAAAGCTTACTTTATATGGGTTTTGGCAGGGGACCACTAATGAAAATGCCCAACATCAAGTTATTCAGTAAGGCTTGTTACATTTGAAGGGAAAAAGCTCTCATCAATGACCAGTCACTGAAGCCAAGGTGAAAGACTAATGAGGTCTGTGTGATTTCAGGCTTCTGCCACAAACTAGATGAGAACTGCATTATGACCCAGCACAGCACAGTTCTTGATCACTGAGACAGATATGAAATCATAACCAATAAAGTACATTATACACACCATATACATCCTACATGTTTCAGCCACTCATGTGGCCATCTTCAGGGAGGTACATTCTTTGTAATGCACACACAAGTGGCCAAAGAATGTAGGTGTATGTTGTGAATAGCATGCTTTCATACACTTACTGGTATGTGCATTTGTTGGTTTTGGTATCATATCTACTTGCTCCATGCACAGTTATAGATCATTTAAAATTGAAGACTGAGGTACTTCTGTGCACAGTCCAAAATATCAACAAGACAAGCTGCCCGACAAGCATGCCAAAACTGACAGTGCACAAAATTGTGCAAAATGATGTGAGTTTAGACAGCTACAAACACCAATTGCTGTGATACATTACAGCCCAAGCAAGAGAAAGAAGTTTGTCACATGTTTGCTGGAATGTTCCTTCAAAACTAGAAGAAAAACGTTTGCTGAAATGACACAAAAGGGAAAATCTCAAGTGTGGTACATATCAGATGCAAAGCAGAAGGACTTAACTAACATAGTAAAGTCCCCAACTAGAATTTCCAATCAATCATCATCTTTAATTAATGTAATGATAATAAACAACACAGAAAATGAGACGTTTACAGTGAATCAAAACTTGGGTTACTCAGACCATTTAGCACAACTTTTATATATAAAACCTAAAAACCCAATAGAGGGCCCAATTTCTAGATACAAAAGGCTTTTTGCAGAAAAAACATTGAGGAATTCCAATACTCACTTCATAAAGAAAACTGGAATGAGGTGACAACATCAGATGAGCCTAATACTTCCTTTAATATTTTTATGGACACTTTTAGATATTATTTTAACACAG
>Ga0131853_10020987_pt1 | contig 11859 bp, 12 predicted proteins | sample TergutLab28metaG_FD_92764 | JGI IMG/M metagenome (GOLD analysis project Ga0131853, IMG submission 92764) | Labiotermes labralis P1 segment gut microbial communities from Petit-Saut dam, French Guiana - Lab288 P1 (version 2) (version 2) | ecosystem: Host-associated > Arthropoda: Insects >...
CGTGAAACCCACCTTAAGATAAGATATCCCATCTCGAAAGAGAGTAAGACTCCTGAAAGACGATCAGGTAGATAGGCCAGAGGTGTAAGCACAGTTAATGTGTTCAGCTGACTGGTACTAATAAGTCGAGGGCTTAATCACGGGATTGCTTGGCAAATGCCAGAGCATTCAAGCTAAATTACAACGCAAACAGGACTAAAATAAAAAACTATATGGAGACAGCAATGTCTTAAAATTCTCTCAAGGCGGTTCAGTGTCCAAAGCTGTTCTGCTGCCTAGTCAGTCATACTGACAGGTTTCATTCTATATTCAGTTGTGAGTGTGCTTAACGCAATGAAGAATGAAAAGTGAAAAATGAAAAATTAAGGCGAGTTTAATTTAATATATTAATAAAAACCATCCTTATTTATCATTTATCATTTATCATTTATCATTGTGAAATCACTTAAGTGATTTCACTCTGCCATTGTGGTGATTATAGCGCTGGGGTCCCACCCGTTCTCATCTCGAACACGGAAGTTAAGCCTAGCTGCGCCGATGGTACTTGTCGGGTAACCGACCGGGAGAGTAGGTCATTGCCACATTTCACTTAAAAAACCGATTAGAGCAATCTAGTCGGTTTTTTATATTTCATGTGCAGTCTAGATTTGTATCTTTTTTTCACAGAATACACAAAAATCGCTTGCATTTTGTCTACAATCGCAGTAAAATTAGATAAAAATTATCATATATAAAATGGAGGGGTATGTGAAAAAGAAATCTAGATACATAAAAGCTGAAGTTATTAAACTAGTTAATAAGGCTTCAAATTTCAAGTGTGCTTGGTGTGGTATTGATTTGACAGAGAGGCATCACTTAGAGCCATTTGCTTTATAGGTGGTGGAAACGATGCTGATAACTTAATTTTGCTATGTCCTAATTGTCATACGCAGGCACATCTTGGTATAATTTCAACAGAAGAATTACTTGCACGAAGAAAAGAGTTGTCTGGTGAAGTTGATAGAGAATCAGGTGGACTTTCCTTAAACGGAAATGATTACAATATAAATATAGGTGGAGTTTGTTTTACTGGTACACGCCATGTTTTTGTGTATGAGAATATGAATTTGTTAAGTTTATTACAGGAAAATAATACACTATTTATATCTTGTAGGTTGCATGATAAAGAGGGACGGCTAATTTGCTGGATGCATAATAATAAATGGTGGATTGAAAATAAAGAGATACTAGAGTTTACACGCTCAAAAGATGAGTTTAATGTAGTGGGTAGTGAGGCTAGATTGAACATTAAAGTTGATAAAGACAATAAAAGGATTGCTCTTAGTGGAGAAATATTTATCAACAAAAAAACACTTCAATTTGGAGAAGAAGGTATTATTTATAGTGATTCGAGTAGTATTGTGATTAGGTGTGGAACTTTTCAAGAATTTAATGCAATTAGAATATTCAAAAATGGTAGCATAGGAATTGGTGGCTAAGAGGCAAAGTTTATTCACTCGTTCTCATCTTAAAACACGAAAGTTAAGCTCTTAGCCGCCCGATGGTACTGTGCCTAAGTAACCGACCTGGAGAGCTAGAATCAGTGCCATATTTCACTTAAAAATCCGATTAGGACAAATTCTTATCGGATTTTATGATAGGTGATTTGAAAAGATAGCTGAAATGACCAAGCAGAATACTTTTATAATATTATTTGTAGTTATCATCGAAATTCACTTGACTTGTGCATATATGTATAGTATAATTTTATATGTGTGATGATGAATTAATCAATATATCATATAGTGATACTGACTACACATTAGGCATACAAATAAAAAAATGAGGAAAACAAAAATGGAAAATAAAAGATATAGTCTAAACCATGGTATGCTTACGGCAGCTTTAGTAATTGCAATAATAGGTGCTGTATTTGCGTTAGTGGGAGGCATAAGCTGTCTAGCTTGCTTTGCGTGGGCACAAGGGATGTTGGACGAAGCAGAGTATATACTTGGATATGGATATGTTTATGATATTCCGGTTGAAGTGTGGGTATTGAGTATTGGTGCAGCTATAGCTGGCGTAGTGGCAGTTGTGGGTGCGGCACTGGTTAAAAAAGGCGGATTTATTGCTCCTATTCTTTTGCTTGCTGCGGGTATATTTTGTGTTGTAACGATTATTATTGTCAATATCTTGGGTCTTGTCGGCGGAATACTTATTATAATTGCAGGTATTTTGGCTTTAGTTGCTAGAGTTAAAAGAATTGAAGAAGTTGATTTTCAGCCAATGTATGCGTCATCATTTGATGGTATAAACCAAGCACAACAAGCACAAAGCACAACTTGTAAGCAGTGTAACGCTAATGTTTCGTCAGATGCCGGTGCGTTTTGCGGATTTTGCGGTGCAGTATTATAAAAAAAGAAATAAAGTGAAAAATATCGCCATGTATCAAGCATGGCGGTTTTTTTGTGAAAAAATAAAATATACTGGTGCTCAATTGTTTGATACCAGTACGAGGTGGGGGGAGGCGAGGGGTGTTGCGGTTGTTGCTTCAACAATTTTTTTCTTGCTTATTTTGCTTATGCTGCTTGAACAAAATTAAACACAGCAACTTGTTCTATCTAAGTTTATTGCTCAAAAAATTTGTTTACAACCTCTAATAGCTTATCCTCAAACTCCGCAAAAGTAGTTATTTTATCAATAATTCGGTACCCAATTCTAAACTCAAATTCACTTATCATCATGCTGTTTGCTATTGCTTTATTCTCATAAGATAGCTTGCTAAAATCTCCGGTAATCCCAGGCAAAATTCCTCGCTCTTTTCCGGAACCGCATGACAGGGTGAAAATATTTTTATCCATCAAAACTTTCATTGCTTCAACAAAAAGAGGCGAACAAAATAGCGCTATAGTGTTGTGCTCAAGCTTTTGACCTTCAGCAATATTCGCCTTAAAGTCTATTAAATCAGACGCGAAAATCTCATTTTTATTTTTATAATTATTGTTATCCATTTTAAGATTATATCAAAATCAGACATTTTACGCAATCAGTTAGAGCTAGGTCTAGCTATTTTTTTAAAAAAAGAGATATTTTGCAGATAATTTGATTCACATGTTAATGAACTGATTTTCTATAAAATTGATTGGTATTATTAAAGGAACAGATATTTATTGCTCAAAATAAATAATTTTTTAAAAACGCATTAAAAACTGTTGCATTCTAATTTAATTTAATATATACTGGTTCTTGTGCCTCAGTAGCTCAGGGGTTAGAGCATTCGGCTGTTAACCGAAGGGTCGTAGGTTCAAATCCTACCTGTGGCGCCACTTTTTATGAAAAAGCTCTGTTTTTGATTAAAAGCAGGGCTTTTTTCATTTATTTTCCCACCCTGGTGATTTTGGATGATTTTTTTCTACGATTTTTCTTTAAAACTTGCAGAGGATAGCCAAAGCTTATTGTTAAATATTGATAGCAACTGATGGCGGTTGTTAATTATAGTGTTTGTTGTAAAATATGGATGGAATTGTCATAATAGTTGCCACGATATTTTTCTTTCTTTAGAAAATTTTACAATGCCACAATATTTATTTTTATATACTCAGCTTTATGTGTTTGTTTTAATGCCGGGTGCAGCAAATAGGCAAAATAGCTTTATTGATGAGCCCTGTCATCTAGTGGGTTAGTTCGTAAAACTCTTGTGCCGTCCATGCTGTTAATTCAGTGATCAGCATATGGTTGTCAAAGTAATCACACATTAATTTACACACATTAATGGTTATGCTTGATAAAATATTTTATGAAATGCTCTTGACAAAGCAAATTTTATGTGTTATATTATACAAAAATTGGTAAAATATAGTAAATTTATCCGAACATAAACAAAGTGCATTTTCACATTAAAACATAAATAAATTATGGGATGGGCATAAAAAAATGACTACGACCGCTACACAAAATATTCAGATGGATGATTGTACCTTTTCCTCCATACTCTTTGTCAGAGGCGGTGTTTTTGTGTGCTTAAAACTAAATAGGTATATTTTTTAGGGTGCGGATTTTCCGCGCCTTTTTTGTCGGCTTATAAAATATTTCATTGGAGGTAGAGTATATGATAAATACATCATAGGATATAGTGTGGTTAATTTGAAATATAAACAGAATATCGGAGGTAAAAAATCATGAAAAGAAAATATATAACACTTGCAATAGCATTTATAATGCTGTTATCAATTATGGCGCTCGGTACTATGGCTTGCAGTACATCCACTCGTGCGGACCTGCTGGCTAGGATTGAGGGACTGGAAGAAGTAGCTAGGTTGCAGGCTGACAGGATTGGTGCGCTAGAAGAAGAGAATAGAATATTAAGAGAGCAGGTTGCACTGTTAGAGCATAGGCATGATGCAATCAACTCACTAACAGCTTTTGTCAGGGCTTTAGATGCGGATGATTTTAGTTCTGCAAATTGGGTTAGGATTGGAGGTTATGCTGAGGATGGAGTTGAATCTATTAATTTTGCTGCAACTATAGCAGAGGTTGACAATGCGTTGGCTGCGGCAAGAGGGAGAATAAGAGCAGTAACGACTAATGCGATAACCTTTCCGTCTGTGTTAGGAGAGTTTTGCGTGGATGATTTTGATGAGGAATTTTTTGAAAGTTATACACTGGTGATAGTTCCGGTTTTTTATCCTGTTTGTGTGTATGGCTTTATAGAATTTTATACAATTTTTGTTGAGGGTGATGAGTTGATTTTTCTTGCTGAAAATACATTTAATTATGGTGCAAATTGTTTAGCTTCCAGCCACTATTCATTCGTGGCAATAATTTCAAACGATATTTTGAATGTATTTAATATTGGAAAAATTAAAATGTTTTACACTTACGGGTGGTTGATGCAAGATTATGAAAATGAACTTTGCTATAACTATGAACTTAAAAAGAGTTTCCGTGAATGGCTAAATGAAGTTGAAATGAGTAGTATAAATCATAAAGTCGGCGTTATTCTCAATCAAAATGGCAGAAAAATGCATTTACATTATACATTGGAGCATTCATTGGGACGAGCAAGAGAGGTTTTAGCTATTTCAGATATGGACACATTCAATGAAATACTTGAAACTGCAAGTTGGCGACAGATTCCGCAGCCGTGTAATCCGTTATAATTGTAATTTAATAAGCAATACTTAAATTATAAATAAAATCAAAAAACAAAACAGGAGAAACACCTATGAAAAAAATTATTAAACAATCAAGAAAAACAAAATTGATAATGTGCGGGGTTTTGCTCGCCACGATGTTCGCTGTCAGTATAATTATGCTGACAATAAACATTGCTTATGCTTCGGCATTTGACTCAAACTATTTGGATAAAATAAGCATAAACCTAAGCACTGATGAAATACTTATTGAAAGCATAGGCGAATTTAGATCTGAGCTTAGTCAGTTACAAGCTGAAATATTTTGACTTTTGCAAGAAATAAAAATGTCAAAAGCGTTGTTGTGCTTCATTCCATACTCAAGTGATTAAGAAAATAGTTTGCTAAGCTTAGTTTTAATATTGCAATTACTTCCATTTCCAATATAATTTCATACTTCACTATTTATTGTGTTGATAAATTAATTTAATCAGTGGATAATCTGTTAAGACTAGGCAAAAAATAAAAGCATGAGAAAACAGATGTTTATAATCATTGCGATGGTTTGTTTTATATGGGCAAGTCTAGCAGTAATGTCAGTAGATGTATTGGCCAGTGCATATACAAAGCAAGCTGAAGTGATACTTCCTATACTGATGTATCACCGAGTATTTGACGGAGGACACAAAAGCAGGTACATAATTACTCCAAAACAGCTAGAAGATGATTTAATTGAGCTGAAGAAAGCCGGTTATACAGCGGTATTGCCCAGAGAGGTTGTTGAATTTATTGAAGGCAAAGGACAGCTGCCGTTGCGCCCTATAATGCTCACTTTTGATGATGGGCATTATAACACTTTGCACTATGCTTTGCCGCTTTTTAGAAAGCATGGTTTTAAGGGTGTTGTAAATATTGTAGGAAAATATAGTGAATATGCCAGTAAAAGCGGCGATAGGGGCAATGTAAAAAGCTCATTTTTATCATGGTGTGAGATAAGTGAGCTGAAAAGAAGCGGTTTGTTTGAGATAGGAAGTCATACATATAACATGCATGAATTTCAGCCTCGTTTTGGAATAAGAAGATTGGAAAATGAAACTGATGAGCAGTATCGGATGGCAATAAAAAACGATGATTTGAAAATAAAAAATGCTATTAGAAATAAAGCCGGCATTGAAGATGATATAAGCATTTTTGCGTATCCGTTTGGTGCGTATTATAAGGATAGTGCGAAGCTGTTTGGAGAACTGGGGTATAAGATGATTTTTACTTGCAATGAGAAAATCAATATAATAAAGGCAGGAAATTTTGGTACTTTATTGGAACTAGGGCGTTTTAATCGTGAAAGTAAATGGACAAGCAAAGAAATGATTGAAGCAATCAAAGCAAAGAATAACTTGAAAAAAGCGTCAGGTGTTTTTGTTGTGTCAGATAACATTGAGATAATTTCACATGATGGAGAAATTGAAGACAATAAGCAAGGTAAAGAACAAAAAGAACAGGATTTTATTAGGTGGATTGACTTTAATGCGGATGGCGGCTCATTGAAAGCTGCATTAAAATTTTGCAAAGAATATCGTAAAAAAGGTGTAAATCTAGAATTTTGCCAGCTTCTATCACATATAACAGTCAAAAATTCAAACAAATTCACAATTAATTCAACAAAAGCTATTTTAAAAAAATTGCGCCTACATCTTGATAATGGTGGTGCTATTTCAGATATGCATAAAGCCAGCAAGTATTACCGATATTATTTAGAATGTTATCATGCAATTTTTGATGGTTTGGTAGGGGAATTTAAGCGTGAATGCGGAACTATAGAATATGGAATAAAAGGATACTTTCCTATAGCTGCGGGATTTTCATATTCGCACTATGATGATTTTGGATCTAGCCGCTCATATGGCTATAAAAGGAGGCATCTAGGTCACGATTTTATTGGGCTAATAGGAACTCCTATTATTGCTGTAGAGGGAGGTATAATTACAGAACTGGGTTGGAACAAATACGGAGGTTGGCGTATAGGTATTCGGTCTTTTGACCAAAAAAGGTATTATTACTATGCACATCTAAGAAAAAACAAGCCATTTGCTGCCGGGCTAAAAATAGGTGATAAGGTTGCAGGCGGACAGGTGATAGGGTATCTTGGGCACACAGGGTATTCGGACACTGAAAATACAAATCTTAAATCAGGCAGTCCACATTTGCATTTGGGGTTGCAGATAATCTTTGACAAATCTCAAGAAAATGGGAGTGGGGAGATTTGGATAGATTTGTATGGTATCTCCAACTTCTTAATTAATGAGAGAGTAAGCGTGGTTAGAGATGATGAAAGCAAGGAGTGGTTTGCTGCTCAAAACACAAAAAAATTAGCAAATGGTGATATATCTTCTAATTGAAAATAAACAAGAGTTTTTATGCAAAATAATTTAAAGCAGTAAATATTTATTTATTATGTGTGATAGAATAAGGAAAAACTAACAAAAATACACAAGCTATTATTATGAATACTCAATGGAATTTTGATAATACCTATATAAAGCTCCCTGCGATATTTTTTACTAAGCAGTTGCCGACACCTGTATCTAATCCTAAGCCGGTTATATTTAATGAGCGATTGGCTAGCACTTTAGATATTCCTTTTGATTTGAGTGTTTTTGCGGGCAATAAAATTCCCAGTGGAGCTAACTCAATATCCCAAAGCTATGCAGGGCACCAGTTTGGGTATTTTACCAAACTAGGCGACGGTCGTGCGGTTTTATTGGGAGAAATAATTACCGCCCAAAACAAGCGACTAGATATTCAGCTTAAAGGCAGCGGCAAGACACCCTATTCAAGAGGCGGTGACGGGAGGGCAGCATTAGGTCCAATGCTTAGAGAATATCTAATCAGTGAGGCGATGTTTTCTTTGGGGGTTCCTACCACACAAAGCTTGGCAGTGGTAGAGACCGGCGAGAGTGTTATTCGTGATAGATTGTTAAGGGGCGCAGTATTGACAAGGGTGGCTGACAGCCATATTAGGGTTGGAACATTTGAATATGCGGCTAGGTTTGGGCAAAGAGAGGATTTGAAAGCTTTAGCTGACTATTCTATAAAAAGACATTATGGCTGCATTGCTAATCACGAAAATAGGTATTTTCTTTTTTTGAAACAAGTAATAAAAAGACAAGCAGAGCTGATTGCAAAATGGCAGCTGATTGGCTTTATTCATGGAGTGATGAATACCGATAATATGGCTATTAGTGGTGAAACAATTGACTATGGACCGTGTGCTTTTATGGATGAGTATGACCAGAATACTGTGTTTAGCTCAATAGATAGGGGCGCGAGGTATTCATTTAAAAGCCAGCCTAAAATGGCGGCATGGAATTTGGCAAGATTCGCAGAGAGCTTGCTTCCGCTTTTTGATGATGGAGACATGGCTATCAAGCTTTTAGAGAAAGAGATTGACGGCTTTCAGCCTCTTTTTCAGCGGTATTTGTTGGACGGAATGAGAAAAAAATTAGGATTGTTTGATAAGGAAGAGGGAGATGAATTGTTGGTTAATGAGCTTTTGGAATTAATGCAAAAGCATAAAGCAGATTATACAAATACTTTCAAAGCGCTGACCTTAGGTGAGTCGGATGGTTTGGCATTGTTTGCCGCACAAGAATTTAGCTACTGGGACATTGCTTATCGAGCAAGACTAAATAGGCAAGATAAATCAAAATACGAAATTCAAAATCTAATGAAGAGCAGTAATCCTGCAATTATACCAAGAAATTTTATAGTGGAAAAAGTGCTGGAAGATGCCGAAAATGGTGATATTTCCGGTTTTAATGAATTTATGTCCGCTCTAAAAAGCCCGTATGCTTATCTGGCGGACCATAAAAAATATTGTGACTTAAAGCCATCAGCAAGTTGCAGCTATCAAACTTTTTGCGGCACATAAAAATGTGGATGATAGTCTTTAAAGCTGTAAAACTACAAAGCAATAGATGCTATTTTAAGTTATTAGGTGTCATAAGAGAAAATAGGTTTTTAGAAAAAACAAACAGCATTACAGCAAACAGGGTGTTAATAGTTTGACAGGGATACTAATTCATGTTAAACTGAAATGTTTCTGGGCACTCGTGTCATTATATTTTACAATGACACGGCAACTGAGCTGTTTCATAGCTATTTTGTGCCTTTTGAAAAAATAAATGGTAATTGATATGAAAATACTTATTACAAACGATGACGGGATTCATGCGCCCGGCATAAAGGCATTAGCTAACGCTTTTAAGAATAAACATGACATAATTGTTGTTGCACCTGATACAGAAAGAAGCGCCGCCTCTCATGGAGTTATTTCTATGCGAGGGATTTCTTATAAAAAAGAAACGGATTATGATTATCTGGCTTACTCTGCAAGCGGTTTGCCTGCAGATTGTGTTAAGCTGGCTGTTTTGCATATTTTAAATAACAAAAATCCCGATTTAATTTTATCAGGCATAAATATGGGGACCAATTTAAGCACGGATGTAATATACAGCGGGACAGTTTCAGCTGCTTTTGAGGGCATTTATATGGGAATCCCGTCTATTGCGGTTAGTGCTTCTTATAAAACTACTGATGAAAAGTTTGATGAGGCGGCCCAATTTATTTTGCAAAACCTAGATAAGATGCTAAAATTGAATTTGCCCATCACCAGTGCATTAAATATAAATTATCCCACTCATGTTCCTAAGGTATTGGGGACAAAGATTGCTCCATTGGGCAGACACTTGTATGATGGGGGGTTTACAAAGCATAATGACGGGCTTATTTTAGGCGGTAATCCGTTGCCGCCAAGTGAGCAAGACAAAGACACGGATGCATATTGGTTTTATAAGGGTTATGTTGCATTAACCCCTGTACAAAATGATAGAAACGATTATGCGACATTAAAAAAGCTGGGGGAGGATTTTTAATGAAAAGGCTGATAGCAATAAGAGGTGCGACTACTATCACGGTGAATACAAAAGAGGAGATTGAGAGGGTGAGTATAGAGTTATTTGAGGAGATTGAGAGGGTGAATGATATAGAGGAGGAGAGTGTGGTGTCTATTCAAATTAGTACAACTGAGGATATCAGTGCATATTATCCTGCTACGGCATTAAGGTTAAATGGTTGTAATGTGCCGTTGTTTAGTGCTTTGGAGCCGAGTATTGAGGGGGCATTGGATAAATGCATTAGGTTTATGGTGCTGGCATATTCTAGTGAGAGCGCAAAGCATGTTTATTTGAGGGGAGCGGCGAATTTGAGGTCGTAGCGGCTGGTGTTTATTTGAGGACAAAGCGGGAGATTATTGATGCAGCTGCGGCTTCAGGGGTGGCGAGGTGTAACATGCAGGATAGAAAAACTAATGAATTCGTTTTTCTATCCTGCATGTTGCAATGAATAATAAACTTTTAGGGAGCTTTGTTATTAAAGTGGTACCTGCTAAAAGTTTATTGTTCATTATGGAGCACTTTCCAAACTGTGTTTGAGGAGCTGCTATTCTAAAAGTGCTCCACCTCGCCACCCATTTTAGTTTTGCAGTTACTATTTGCTAAGGCTTTACTTATCTAAGCATTATGTATACGCAAAAAACTATACGAAAAAACTACATAAAAGGAAAACTATTAAAATGAAAATAGCAGTTGACGGTGCAAGTGCTACGGGCAAAAGCACAGTGTGCGGAAGATTATCAAAAGAATTGAATATCTTGCATCTTGACACAGGTGCAATGTATAGGGTTGCAGGTTTAAAGGCTTATAAGATGGGCTTAGACCTAAATTATGAAAATGTCGCTAAAATTCTAAAGGTTCTGGATATTGACATAAGATATATTGATGGGGCTCAACGGGAGTTTTTGGATGGTGAGTGCGTCACAAATGAGATTAGGCAACATCACATTTCAAAATTGGCGTCTGATATTTCTGCTTTTCCGCCTGTTAGAATGTTTATGATGGAGTTGCAAAGAAAGATCGCTAAAAAACAGTCTTGTGTGCTCGATGGCAGGGACATTGGTACATATGTTTTGCCCGATGCAGATTTTAAATTTTTTTTGACGGCGGAGCTAGAATGCAGAGCAAGTAGGCGATATAAGGAGTTAATCGCAAGGGGGCAGGATGCAGATTTTGAAAAGATAAAAGAGGATATAAGGATACGCGATTATAATGACACAAATAGGCAACTAGCGCCTTTAAAAAAAGCTGATGATGCAATAGAAATCGATTCTACTAGACTGACAGTGGACGAGGTCGTGGCATTAATACTTCAGCATATCAGGAAATAATACAATGAAACCACCATTAAGAATGCGCATATTCAGAAAAGTCATTTTTATCCTGGCGTTTATTCCGTTTAGGCTTTTTTGGCCGGTTAAGCTAATCGGCAAAAATAACCTGCCTCAAAAGGGTCAGTATTTTCTAGCTATGTCCAACCATTTACACTGGTTTGATATTCTTCTTTTATGGGTGTATTTGCCGGGCTTTAAGTTTTTCTTAGCAAAAAAGGAGCTTTCAGAAAAGCGCTTTAATAGGCGGCTATTAAATTTATTTGGTGCAACATATATAGACAGAAACAAGCCAGACATAAAAGGCATAAAAAGCGCTGTAGCCAAATTGAAGACGGCGCCATTGACAGTATTTCCTGAGGGCACACGCAACAAAGACGACACATCCTTGCAGCAAGTGAAAGGCGGCGCAGCAATGATAGCTGTCAAAGCGGATGTTCCATTAGTTCCTTTAATCATATCTCATAA
>Ga0131853_10020988_pt1 | contig 11858 bp, 7 predicted proteins | sample TergutLab28metaG_FD_92764 | JGI IMG/M metagenome (GOLD analysis project Ga0131853, IMG submission 92764) | Labiotermes labralis P1 segment gut microbial communities from Petit-Saut dam, French Guiana - Lab288 P1 (version 2) (version 2) | ecosystem: Host-associated > Arthropoda: Insects >...
AATTTCTCAAATTTATTTTTGGAATAAAACTCTACATGTTTCGGACAGTTCCTCTGTCCATCATCGGGAGTTTTTCACTGTACACACAGCAATGGTATATGTCATACAGGTTTGCTGACAGCTGCGAGCAGGATCAGGACTTGCTTGCAGCTGTCAGCAAACCTGTATGACATATACCATTGCTGTGTGTACAGTGAAAAACTCCCGATGATGGACAGAGGAACTGCCCGAAACATGTAGAGTTTTATTCCAAAAATAAATTTGAGAAATTAGTGCATCTGGTTGGTTTTATTATAGGAATTTGTCACGATGCACGGTCGCCTGTGCGTCAAATTCAGATTCACCTATGCGTGTCAGCCTTTGTATATTTTTGTCTCGCGTTCAGTTTTCATGGTTACTGACTTTGTTTCTTCCTCGTTTTTCGCCTACTCCGTCTACCTTTACTTTACTTCTTTTGTGTGTTTGGCTTGTGTTCGAAATTGCGGGATCTCTTTTTTTGGAATACAGGTTTCTGTCGGTCGCTCGCTGTGCGTTCGGTAAAACTCCGCCTTCCTAAATCACCCCACGCTACCACCAACTCCTCTCACCCATGTCTTTCGTTTTCTTACATTCTCTTCCATCGAACCGACCTGACCGGTTAATTATCTTCTTGCTTCTACCGAAATTTCATCGTACCCCCTCTCCGAACCGTCTGCATCTCTTGATTCCTTCCTGCCTGCTTCTCTCCCGCATTTAATTCCTTCCCTTCTTAGATTTGAAAGCTTCTCAGCCTAACCGCTTAGACTAAAATGGACAATATGGTGGCTGTTGTAACCTCTCAAATAATTCTGGAGTTCGTTGGACCTCGTGGAGGTTACTGAAAAGTACTGTCTCTCAGGCGGCCGGTATGTCGCCACCAATTCAGGGGTGACCAGATTCTGCCTCAAACTTTACAGAGCTGCAAGCATCCAATTAATAAGAGACGCCATTTTTGTTCCGATACTTCTTTGATTCTGAAGACGAGAGGGAAAATTACGCTATACGCAGTGTCATCCGTTGGACGGACAAGAAGGGATTAACTAACCAATTCCACGAGGCTGGTTCTTACAATATATTAAGACCCTGTCCCTTCGTAGCCTTAATTAATAACCGCATTCAAAGAATCTAACCTTTGAAACATGTAGTCAGGCAGCTAAATTTAGTACACCACACACATATAAAATAACATGTAATATAACCTTTCCATCTACAGAAATATCTTCCAACATGTATCTACCCTTCAATTCTCTTTGTAGCAGAAATACTCTGTGCGTTTCTTTTTGCGTGCTACACATCTCACCCGTCCTTAATTAATAACTGTAATTACTTTCACCGTATTAAATAGAAGCGTACAAATTATATAACTCTGCGTCTGATGTTCACGGTACTACTTCTTCCACATTTCTTTTGTCTGTGCTGTAAATTCTATTCAGTACTTCGCCCTCAATTATCCTGTCTGTACGTTCCATAGAGGGAGATCGAGACCGTGTTTTACACCCATATAAACCGATATCTAAAACTACAATTGTATATTTTTTAACAACAAGGAAAGATAAAAGATTTTGATAGGAAAGTTTGGTTCCGTATATATGTAGCATGCTCAGGTGGTGCGTATGGACACCATTATACGGAGTTCAGTGGTTGTACGTATACAGCTATAGAAAGACAGGAACAAAAATAACTCATCTTCACGGTCGTTCTAGTAATAAAAATTAATATATAAATCTGAGGAAAAACTCCTGACATACAGTAACTCATTTTCGCAGCTTATTGTATCTGAACGTATACAAAACTTTACCGCAGGGTGGCGTACAAATACAGATACAGCCCTGGTCTACCTTTGGCCGTCAATTCGGACAATTTCCCTCCCTTCCTCCCAACAACTCACTGATGGATCGAGCGTCGGTATATTCTTGACATGTTGCTGCTTTGATCTCTCTGTAGCTCTCTTTCTCTCTCTCTCTCTCTCTCTTCCACATCTATGTTTCGTACATCAATTCCCTGTAACTGAAACGCATTCCAAAGGGACAAAGTTCTGTGGCTCAGTAACACAAAGGCACTTCACATTCGCATTATTTTCGCACTGGCGCTTCTCATGCTGTAGTATAAAATTTTATTTTAAATACTGAGAGACTGGCAGTGTACGAAAATATGAAACTATTTCGGTAAATAAAGAGAAAAAATACAAAAAATAATAAAACAGAAAGAAAGGAAGCGAAAATGGAATGAAAGGAAAGAGATAAAAACAAAATCATCTCGGGGTCAAAACAGCAATGAACTTGTTATATGACAGAAAGTCTACGCTGTGGGGATTCTGTTCCAGTCCAACAAATTCTGTACCAGTCCAACAAATTCTGTACCGGTCCAACAAATCGAAGCAAACGTTCCCATCTCTTTACTTCGGGCGAAGGAATCCCGGAGAGCAAAATCTGAGGCTATTAGGAGCGTGGTGACGCGCATAAAGAGCAAACACCTGTACCTGGATTCAGATGCCTTGGTTCAACTCATAGAAATTTACTTTAACTGCTGAGCTATCGAGCCACAATTTCTTTATAACACGCAGTTAGCTGAAAGAACGGGCCAAATAGGCCCCATTCAGTGAGGGTCAAACATTATGTTACTTGGGCCGCGTTCTAATTTTTTTAACGCAATCCCGACAAAATTAGTGAACGGTGTGTTTTATGGAATGTACCTAGTCTGTTTGGCTGATTCTTACGGTATTTTTGCTCAACTTGTAAAGCTAACGCACATTCTCTCTTATTTACAACCCAAACCACTCTACTTGTTTCGGGTGTCACAGCACCGATCATCAGGAGTCCCGATCTGGTCACGTTGGAGGGAAGTAGCTGTACCGATATTATGACCTGTACCGAAGGCTGCGGTTACAGTTTTTAGTACTCCTGATGATGGGTGCTGTGACACCCGAAACATGTACAGTGACTTTGCAGTAAATAAATATCTGCGTAATGTTGTATCTAGTTGGATTTTATTAACATATTGTTCCACACCCTTACACCCTGTTTCTCCAAGGTCCTTTTATTATCTTTATCCTGTCGTTGCTAGCTTTATCACGTGACTGTCCCCTTGCGTTTTTATGACTAAAACTTTGCAAATTTCGTCTCTCCTTTTCTTGTTACGTGCCTGGCCCATCCTTTCTTCTCTGATTTGATCTCTTTAACAATATTTGGTGAGTGGTGTAAATTATGAAGATCATCGCTATGTTGTTTTCTCCATCTTTGTATTAATTGCTTTTTCTTAGGTCCAAAATTCTCCTCGGCAACATCAAAAATAGCACGAGAATAGGGAATATATAAGTATAAATTCTACATAAAACACCAAAAGCCAAACCAGACAGGGGAATTACCAAGAAAACAATATTAAGAACGGTCATCATCACAAGTGCAAGAACAAAATGCAAAGAAAGCAAATCCAGAACACAAAACAACCAACACACACAATTCATAGCTTCCTACGTTTAGATTAAAAGTACTACAATTGAATTAGACATAGAGAGTTCGAAACATGTGCCTTGTACAGTCAACTAAAGTAGACTAAATGTTATTATAGTTTTACACTACTGTTGAAGTGTAGTAAAAATGTTGTCGTCGCTGTTGTGCTGACAAGATAACACCCAAGTATTTTCAGTCATAATTTCACTGTATAGCACAACATTACGCCAACAGTGAAGATCAGCCAGCAATATTGCTACCGTACGGTTCACTTGTTGCTCACATTGCCTCCTGAATTGCGGCTTCCGAAGCTTGTCTGGCTGGCTCTACGGTAAACGGGAAGACATACTAAGTACTTCCTTTATGATACAGTTGTTAGTTTTCGAAGAGAAAGATGAATTGTCTATTGTAATGGAACACCAATTTCTGTTAGAGTCTACTATTGCACACTATCTAAAGTTATTGCAGCCCAGTCCACACCTGTACTCTTCGATATCCACTTTCGTGGTAGCTTCTTATCTGCACTTATGTTTACAAAGTTTTCCCTTGTCCATAGAGAATTTTCCAACCAAATTTTCTAAGAACTTCTCATCTTCCTCGTGCTTGCTCTTCCATCAGTATCATCCTTCATGTTTCTGTTGACATCGCACCTGTTGTTATGCCACTTCCTACCAGCCTCCGCGTTCCTCTTACGTACAAATGTTCACCTCAACGCTTTTTTCTAGAGTAACCTGCCATTAGGTCGAGAAGATGGAGCAATTAAGTTACAGCAACAAACGAGGTCACTGATAAGGCAGGTTCTAGTCCTGATTTTGCGGTTCGTTCATATTATGTAGTGCGACGAAATTCGTCCGCATCGGACATAATTGAATGTCCCTCGCCTTGCTCTGTCTCTCGGCTGTCTCGCGCTGTTACCTCACGTATCAAGTAGAGGCATTTTGATGGTTTGTGGTGAAAATCTGGTAGTTGTTTAGCCAGTAAAGAAATAGGTTGAAGAAAATCCAACGAGAAGCAACAGTATACAGATATTTATTTACTGCTAAATTACTCTACATGTTTCGGGCGTCCATCGTGCTCATCATCAGGAGTACATAAAACTGTAGTTGCAGCCTCTGGTATAGATCGTACTATATGGGGAGCAAGCTTCCTCAAACGTGACCAAATATGGACGCATGGTCACGTTTGAGGAAGCTTGCTCCTCAGATAGTACGATCTGTACCAGAGGCTGCAACTGCAGTTTTATGTACCACTGATGATGGGCGCGATGGACGTCCGAAACATGTAGAGTAATTTAGCAGTAAATAAATATCTGCATACTGTTGCATCTCGTTGGATCTTCTTCAACCTAGAATCCGATGCACGAAACCACGAATGTAAAATGTAGTAAAGAAATTTTCCATCTGTGACATCTGAATGCTCATTGCTGCTGTCCCCAAATCTCACGATTTCACCTTAGCCACAACCAGTTTATCTCAATAGGGCCGTTACACTCCACATTACTTTAATACGATTAATCACTTCATATATCTGAAACATTAAGTTAAATTTGACACACAGTAAAGAACGCCTACAAGGCCACTCGTGCCTTACGACTCTTGTTTGCATAAATATACACTCTCTCCCTATCCTGGGCCTCACATGATCTCACCAACACACTATGAAAATGTATGAACTTCGTGACAAGTGCGGGCCAACTGTCATTCCGAATTGTATTTCGCTGTGGCTGCTGGAGCTACTGGTCTTGACCCTGAAACAGAAAAGCTCTGAACTAAAACCAGTTTCATGTAGTACGTGTAGTTTCCAGTGCACACCGTAAGATTTTGTAGCCGTCTCGCTGCCATGCATGAAGTGTTTCAATTGATTAACATATCTTATAGGACGACCGAGGAAGAGATGGAGGGACCAACTTCATCTTGAGGATCAAGGAACAGGAAACACGCCTAACCCTTCAGGAACATGATGATGATGATGATGATGATGATCTTATTATGTATTATACACACAGTCATAACACAACTATATTCAATGAGTAATATACAATTACAATTGGTACAACTACATGTTTCGGCCCAGTGTATTGGCCATCATCAGATTGTCCTTAGACTCGTCGAACAACTGTACAATAAGCGGGGTATTCTGGAGGGGTGTGGCGGGGTGGTGGTGGGACGAGGCTGGAGTAGTGTCCGGGCTGCAGCCCGGGCACTACTCCAGCCTATCCGCACCTAACCTCCAACATACAGCAAGCCAAGAACGAAACGACCAATGTCGTAATCAACATTATAGTCGCGAGCTGCTGATGATGGGCGTAGTAATGCCCGAAACATGTTGAGCCTATAAGAAGTACAATAAAATAATAAGTGGCATCTAGTTGGTTTTTTTATTCTTCAGTTATATTTTACGTAATAATTTTAATACATATTTATTTGAGTTTAATTTTGAATCAGTTCGGTTTAACAGCCCAACCCGCGGCGCCAATAATAACGAATACGGCAGTGACAGTTATGTTGATTTTAATGATGATGGTACCGACAGTACGTACTTAGACTATTGCACTAGGCTTGGTTATGAGAGGGGTTAAACCACGATTCAAAGAACAATGTTTTCCATTATTTCTTTCATTTCGCTCAAGAGACTTGACGGGACCAGCCATCTTTGGTGTCTGTCAAAATAAAGGAACACAGAAGAACCTGAACATTTCCCAAAAGAACACCATATCGCTCACGTGCTCTACCATCCCTACAAATTTCCTGTTTCGAAACAAACAGATGTGATACTTTTTTGTCAACTAGAATGTAGCTGCAGGCCTGTAAGTTAGAAAGGGTTCTTTGGTTTGTGTACCTGACGTCAGGTAAGTCGCATGAACGTATGTTCTGTATTGGTCTGGCATAGGGCAGGGCAGGGCCCAGTAATGAACATTTGCAGGGAATCTTCGTAGTTGTACCGTGCTTGCTGATAGTTTTAAGTCCTTTATTTGTCGAACTAATGGACACAAATATTATAAAATTGTTAAACAGTTAATATCATTTAAAATTATAATAGTTGCTCCAACATGTTTCGGTTTACATAAACCATCATCAGGGAGCTCTCAGCCTGTGCTTCGCTAAAGTTACAATGTTGACTTGGGTTACATACATCGTTATTTGAAGTTATCGATATCGTGGCTGCATATGCAGCCACAATATCGATAACTTTAGCGAAGCACAGGCTGAGAGCTCCCTGATAATGGTTTATGTAAACTGAAACATGTTGGAGCAACTATTAGCATTTTAAATGATTTTAACTGTTTAACAATTTTATAACAATTTTTGTGCATTAGTTGGACAAATATAGGACTTAATTTACAGGGAAGTTGATGGGCCATTTTGTCTGCAGACAATGGAATTCATTAATCCGCTGGATAACTATGAAAACCTTGCATCATGCAATTTTTTAATTAGTCAGTGAGAGAGTTTATTTGTTAATAATTGTTTCCCGTACTGACTGCTGTGTGTTTAACCCCCTTTTTATTCTCAGCAGTGGCGATAAACCGTATAATTATTGTCATCATATATGCCATCTGCATGTCCATCCCGTCTCCGCAGCACTGAGTCTAATAACTCGTAGTAAACTAGTAGAGGTTATCCAGAACCCAGGTATTCGGATATCACCGTGTTCACATTATTATAGGCAGTTTCAGTCCATTTCACACATTGATGCACCATTGTCTTCTTCTTCTGGATCCTGTCTTGAGCCAGTTCGATCCGCTCCGCATCCTCACATTATGTCCCTGTAAGTTTCATTTTAATACTATGAGATAATGCAGACCAAAATTTTAGTGCATTCCTCATGTCGCCATTTGTGCTGCCTGTTTCCGCCATGTCATCTCTCTGTATTTAATCACTTTAACAGCATTAACTGCCGGTCCCAGTGGCCGCGCGGTCTAAGGCGTAAGCCGCTCGCCTGCTGAGATTGTGGGTTCGAATCCCACCGGGGGCATGGATGTCTGTCCGTTGTGAGTGTTGTGTGTTGTCAGGTAGAGGTCTCTGCGACGAGCTAATCACTAGTCCAGAGGAGTTCTACCGACTGTGGTACGTCGCTGTGTGTGATCTAGAAACCTCAAGAATGAGGTGGCCATGGCCCGCGTTGGGCCGCAACGGCACAAGAAAAAATAAACAGTGTTAACTATTGTTATGCACACTCCTGCTTCCTCCTATCCGTTTGATCCAGATATTGCCACTTGCGGCCAGACTACTGCAACATTTGAACCCTCTCCCTCTACACTACGCATTCCGTTACGCATATCATTCGTCTAAGTAAAGACAACTTCATACGTCATCGGCTTTGTCATTTCCTAGGGATTTTGCAATAATTTCCACGACGGATAAACTTATTTTGCTTCAAAATAAACGGCCAGTTATAAAAACTGATTGCAGATTCCATTTCATTTTGTGAATTAATCCTGACAATACTAAAATGGGGGAAGATGATGTTACGGTGCCTTAATCAGGTTCGAAGTTATGATGGAAATAAAGGAGAACGGTTCAGTATGAATAGTTACAGTGGCACACTGGAGAATTAAATTGGTGTTTCTTTTCCTGCTTAACCGATTAGCGCCGGCCCAACCCTCTTATTGAGTTTTATTATACTTTATAAGGGTTATAATTATTGCGATCGTTAGTATAGCTCCCGTCATTGACTGCTGAACCTCTCCGACACGCAGCGGACGATGCAACGCTGGCATAGCATCGGGCGGAGCGTTGGAAGTAGGAAAGAAACACCCTGTATTTCCTAGGCTATTCAATATAAAATCTGTGCCCTATTTTCGTCATTGATTGAACGTTTTATTTTGTTTGTTTGTTTGTTTGTTTTTATTGCTTGCTGAGTACTTTATCAGTTGAATCAAACCCAACGTAGAATTATCAGTTAAACGTATCTCAATCTTTAGTTTGTGTTGGAATTTCTTTCATAACCTACGTGTTACCACCATGGCTTGGCCATCTTGGTCGTCATTGCATCATTTGTATAGACTGATAAGTTTAACGGTTCGTTTTCAACTCAGTACATGTAACGTACATATGTTCTGTGTTGCAGGAGATAAGCCTCATGCCTGCGAACTGTGCCACAAGAAGTTTGCTTTGGCCTGCAATCTGAGAGCACATATGAAGACGCACGAGGGTAAGTCCTCTGCCATACACAAGAGTTATCTTCAAACAGGGGTGCACAAATACCGGATTTTAGATTGCCCGGGAGTCTGAATTTTGTATGGTGGGGCTTCAGTATAAAATTTGCTGCGCTTTACCTTATTGGAGTCTAAAATTTTGAGGTGGCTTCTAGATTGCTGTAAGATGTGTGCACCCCTGCCTTCAGCACATTTGTTTTGAGTCTGACCTAATCGATCAGGTTAACAAGTTGCAGTGAGCAGCTCGCTATTGACACCCCTGTTACGGGAGTGCCCATAGTCGAATGTTGGCCGGCCACATTATTTGCTATTATTCTACCTGTGACACTGTAGAGATGCCGTTAATGACGTCGTTTAATCGATCACAAACAACTCTGCATTTCTCATCTCACAGTTATCTCGAATTCCAAGCTCCATTTTTACGTGTGTGTATGTACCGACATACGGTGTGGACACATAATTATTATCAGTTCGTTTTCTTCTTGTTTTTCATCTTTATTTCTTTTCTTTCCATTTTCTTCCCGTCCCTCTTCCTACTCATATTTATCATAATATCCATCTTCACAATGTTCTTCATTTTATTGTACGTGTTCGTCTTTCTCGTCATTTTCTTCTTCATGATCAGTTGCTTCTTCATCGTATTCTTTCTTAACATTTTCTTTATCTTCTTTTTGTGGTTATCTCTACAACCGAATAGGACCAGAATCTCTTTATGTTTTACTACTCATGGGACTGATGATGTAACTTGCTAATCAGAAGTATATTTGAGTTCGACAAGAATGAGTCATTAGCAAAGCCTCTCTTACCAAATAGACGAAAAATATTAATGCAGGCAGACGATTTGGCCCAAAACATAATTCGTATCGAAGGTCTCACGGATGGTGGTTCAAAAGTCGCAATATACCTCCTTGGTTCTTTCATGTTTCTACTGAAATTTCATCTTTACGGTTTTTTGTTTACGTGAATCCAAACACCGCCTCTCTACTGCTCATGCTACAAGACTTAAATCTGGTAATTCACTTCGTGAACGTGCCGGATTCTGTGCGTCATATCCCTTGTGTCGTACAGATACATGTTTTTCGAATAAAGCTTTACGTTTTCAAAATAAATGGAACATTCCTAATGTAGTCTAAAAGCTACTTCTAGCTAAGCCATGTATGCCTGCCTATCTGTCTGTCCGTCCGTCCGCATGAAACCACTCGGCTCTCACAGGACGTATTTCCATGAAATTTAATTTGATTTTTTTTTCTGAAAATTATCGAGAAAATTCGGGTTTCATTAGAATCTGAGAAACAAGTGGGCACGTCACATGAAGACCTACCTACGCTTATGATGTTATCTCCCTAAGCTCTTCTTAGAATGAGAAATGTTTCAGACCAAAGTTGTAGAGAAAATCAAAATACCCCATTTGTGTTCAAAAAAACCTTTTCCCTAAAATTGTGACATTTATTAGTAATGTGAAAAAATATGATAGATTCAAGCAGGCCACAGGTGACAGTATAATATACCGTGTGCGCTGTATTTGCTGGGTAACTAAGGCTATAGGCATAAACGCAGAATATATATTCTTTTCTCTTGTGGTGCAACAGCTTCTACTGGGCCAGGTTATCCACTTCATGAAGGCTTTACGATCACACACAGACACACCACAGTCGGTAGGACTCCTCTAGACAAATAATCAACCAGACGCAGTGACTTCTACCTGACAACACACAGCACTCACAAGAGACAGACAACAATGCGGCCGGCGGGATACGAACCCGCAATCCCAGCAAGCGATCGACCGCAGTCCCACGCCTTTGACCGCGCGGCCACTGTGATCGGCAGAATATATAATACTCATTGCTTCTGTACTGCAACAATGGTTGCACGAATGTGTCTCAATGTATCGTTGTACGTACATTGCCCGTCTGGTCTCATTTGAAATTACCAGACAAGAAGGCTATAAAAGTTTTGAATTCTAAAAGTATTCTTGTACATACTATGGGCCTAATGTTTTAATTGTCCACGTAGACAGTACGGTGGTTACAACACAGTGCGCACTGTGAAGAACACACCAAGGTGAGTCTGAAATTCCGTGACTTTCGAAGTACTCAGGCCAGCGACGAAAGAAACGCACTGCAGAAGTGACAGTATTATTACGTGATCTGAGGCTGTCACGGGGGTAATGCTGAAGAATCAAGTCTTAAGCGATGTTAAACCGTGTCGTTGGGTAAACTGTTCTCGGAGTGTTGCAGAATCGCTGTGCCGATTTGTTCAGGGTCAGGCGATAGAAGATGAGAATTAGGTATTTGTTTTGTTTTGAGATTTGTTTGTGTGTTTTTGTTTGTTTGTTTGTCTGGAGCAACAGCTCCCAGTGGGCCAGGGCCTCCTCTTTGACGAGGTTTATAGATCACACACAACAGAGCACCACACTCGATAGGACTCCTGTGTACGTGTGATCGACTCGTCGCAGAGACTTCTACCTGACAACACACAACACTCACGACATCCATGCTGCTGGTGGGATTCGAACCCACAATCTCAGCAAGCGAGCGGCCGCAGACCTATGCCTTAGACCGCGCGGCCACTGGGATCTGCTGTTTTGAGATTTGAGGTTCTCAAAACAATATCAAGATTATGCTCGTTTTATATTAAACGCCGTGTGATTTGGTATCCAGTTTACTGAACTACGCGGTGTCACATGTCAGCTTGACAACATATTTTGTACTACAAACTTTCTAAGACATGCGAGGGAGTACAGTTGAGTTTCATGCGAAGTAGGGGTTACGTGAGGCCCAATGAATCCAAAATAAAGTGCGTTACCCTACACGTATTTTTTTTTTACTTTGAAAGTAAAAATATACCGGAAAGCTGTCGGGCAGTTTCTGAGGCAAAATGCGCTAATATGGTCAGTCTGATATGACTTTTCTCTTTATGCGCTTTTTCTTTTGCATTTCTTGTCAGGAACACCAACAAACACACACACACCCATACACACCCACACACACACACCCATACACACTCACAACTCCCACACCCACACACACACACCCATACACACCTACACACACACACACACCCATACACACACACAGACACCCATACACACCCACACACACACCCATACACACCCACCCATACACACTCACAAATCCCACACCCACACACACACACACCCATACACACCTACACACACACACACACCCACACACACACACACACCCACACACACACACCACACACACACACAC
>Ga0131853_10020989_pt1 | contig 11858 bp, 15 predicted proteins | sample TergutLab28metaG_FD_92764 | JGI IMG/M metagenome (GOLD analysis project Ga0131853, IMG submission 92764) | Labiotermes labralis P1 segment gut microbial communities from Petit-Saut dam, French Guiana - Lab288 P1 (version 2) (version 2) | ecosystem: Host-associated > Arthropoda: Insects >...
AATGCACATTTAAACCCCATTCATCTCCCTACTGCTGCCCAATCTTGATAAATTCTCACTTCTTGCCAAGTAATCCCTTTCCACACTAATTTATTACTTCCCTCCTCCTATGCAATTCACATATAACATCCTTCAATACACAAATCCCATCATTCCTAGTCACAAACATTTGATAAATCTGATTTACCAAGCTGGCAGACATTTGTCACCTAATGCGATGCAGCCAGTTCTCAAATTTTCCATAAACAATCCCATCAACATTAAATTCTTGTTTACACACATACACACACACACACACATATATATATATATATATATCCTCAAGTGTTCCAAAGGCCAGAAGCAATCCCTCACACCAGACACATACATGTGACAAAGGGCCACCTGTACAGACAACTGGACCAGACCATGACAACAGAACTACTCAGCTTCACCATGTTTGGCAGCAAGTGTCGGGAAGTGAAGTGGGGCACACAGGCAGCTGACTCACATGCAACCAATAGGCAGTACAAAATGCCATACACTCGCATCATCAACCCGCCTGACATTCATGCCTGTAACACTCCAAAGGGCAGTTCGTGCCTCAGCAACAGCAGACTGCATCTACATCATGAACAACTTATGGTTAATACTGTAAAGAGTTAAATTTGCCCCTGCACATACCCCAAAGGCACATACAAAAAGTACAGGTACAGCTCCACTCATTCTTAACCTCTGCACTAGCCTGAGGTAACTGGTCAACTTCATACCCTAGCCGCTTGACTCGGGAGCAATGATCTCTGGGTACCCACTGAATATGTGGCTGAGGGCCCCTGAGCCATCTGGGTGCTTTGAAAAAAGAAAAATTTCTTGCCTCTGCCAGGAATTGCACCCTGGTTTGTTCAACCCACAGTCTGGTCACTAAACTGAATGAGCTATACTGGATCACGTGGGTAATGCAGTACAGGAAATTTATCGCTGTTTGTTCTGAGATCCACACAACGCACATAAATGCACTGCGTGGGCAGAATGCAGAATTTCTGATCGTTAAACCTGGCGGTACATACAGCAACCAAAGGGCAAACTATCAGACTGGGACAGTAGAGCACATAAGGGCTCCTACTGCAACAAAAACCATTACCACATTCAGGTAATTCATGTTAGCAAGGGAACAAGACGTGGTCTGCAGAAGTAATAAAATTAAACAAAGATGTGACATTGGTTTTGTGATTTGTGGCACTGCAGTGCATGGTTACTGCAACCACACTGCACAAAACTATACTCCTAATATAATAAGCAGTATGCCAGTCAGTACAGCTGTCTTATGCCAGTGGACTACAGACTTACAAAACCAATCCAAGGGTTAACACAATACGCCAGATACTTGTTTAAGTTATAATTTCATATACTATAACTACACAATCCAGTTACAATTGAAGCCACATAAATCTGCTATTGAAAATTCCGACATTCTGACCATGCTTATACTAATCACCCAATCCACACAGCAGACACTGATAGTTCCCCAGCTGGTCAAGAAATTCCTTAGTACTGATGGCAACTGACATATCACTGACATGCGAGATGTGAGGTTAGCACTGAGATGGCAACCTGACGCCATGCCATCAGGCACAGATGTACCTCCAAACCAGGCCACATAGCATCACACCCCAGCTGGCGCCCACCTTCACAGTTATTACCACATACTCACCAACAAATCCCTTCTTCAGCCAGCTTTATCCTGCCAACACCATCCCAACTATATCTTCAAATGCAATTTGAATATAATCCTCCTCCCAATTTCATGCAGGTCTTCCCAGTGACCTATTTCCCTTGAAGCTTAAACTAAAATGTTACACTAACTGTTTGTACAACAGAACAGGCAGCCAACATGCCCTAAATCAACCACCTCATGTATGAAATGGGAGATGGGCTGGCTCTACTGAACAACCCTAAAATTACTCTAATCTCAAATCAGACATGCAACACAAATCAGACAGTACAATAATGAGTCAAACTATCAAAAGGCCAATCAGAATATTTTAGTAAGCACTATCTATGCTTCTAATAGTCTGCAACCAAAAGAAGTCTTGAAGCATTCTCAGTGTAATTTCAACTACCTACACGGGCTCTAAGGATGATAAGGGCATCCCCCCCAAGACAGCTGGACACAGAGTGAAGAGTACAGAATTTACAAATAGTAACTAATTTTCCATAAAGTCTCTTCCTGGTAAACAACTGATCCCATTTCAATTAGGCTGAATCAAACTGTAAAACATGCAGATGACAGGACAGCCTAAAAGTGTCCTAACACATGAAGGCTGTTCAATAAGTAAGATTCCCTAGGTCATTACAGTTAAATGATAAATAATTAAAATGTTAAATGCAGCTTATGTACTGCAATGAAGTACTGTTATTGTTCAGTATAACCCCTTTGCACAGCGATGCATTTATCAAACCTTGGCAGGAGCTTAAAATTTCCATCAAGGCAGATATCGGGGGGTCTTGCAATGGCAAGTATTCCTGAACACCCATTTTCACTTCCTCACCAATGTGGAATCTCTGACCTCGCCAGTACTCCTTCTACGGCCCTAGTAGGGTGGATGATTCAGAACTTCCTAGCACTAACAACTGCACCAACTGCTGTGTGGCGTTCCACCGTCATGCTGAAGGATCACAACCTGCAACAGCTCATCCTTTGGGCCACTCCAGCAACACTTGAGATATTGCCATTTCCACAACTAAGAGGAAACAGAAAAGGCTGTTCATGAACAGACATGAACACAAGGGCCCAACTTCTACTGTCATGGAATTTTTACACTTAATGCCAAGTTGGGGCAAATGCATCAATGTCAATGGGGAATGTGTTGAAAAATAATGTACTAGTGCAAAAGAGTTACATGTGCCACTGTAACGATGGCTCATTTAACAGTTATGACATATGGAACCTTACTTACTGAACATCACTCATATTACAACAAATACATTTAAAAATTAAAATATATTTACTCATAGTATACATAAAATATAGACTATCTGTTTCCTACCACATCCCACGTAGTGTTTCCCATTCATTATTCACTATGACCTTACCATTTGATGTCACATGCTCTGGGCTTCTGGCACCACTACTAAATAAACCACAAACAAGTAAAACAAACAGATAATATAGATCAGCTTTAAATACATCACTCAGCAAACAAAATACACCAGTGTCTATTCCACCAATACAATTATCCCAGCTCCAATGAGCACATATCGCTGCAGCTACACAGCATCTCTTTTGTCATGTGTCCACAGACATTGGTTTTCTATGCAGTAAGACACTGCAGCAGGATTACCAGATACAAAACACCGACTGATCCTTCTGTACAGGAGCAAAACATGGTTGCTTTCCCACAGTGCCATACAAATACCACCCAGAATACTTATAAGAATACAAGTTACTGGTGCCTGGCAAAATATGGAACAATGAAGAACAGCACAGACTGCATAAAGACAGTGGACCAGGTGATGTACACGTGTGCTAAACAATTAAACTGGGTTGCCACGTACTAAGGATGGCGGCCAACAAAATCCCAAAATGATTTTGGGAAGTTAATCTCAGAGAAAAAATATCTGCTAGAAAGTCAAGGAATGGCTGGGAAAAAGTGCAGAAGGATGCAGCCAAATTGCTTAATACAAAAAAATGGCACATCAGGGGATGCCATGACCTAACCAGGAAACAGGCTGAAGAAAGAAAAGCAGCCAACCCTGGGGAACCAACCAGACACTAAGTACCATCATTACAAAAAGTACAAGTCCTAAGACCACAGATCTGGAACACAAAAGTGAGGGAAAAGTAGGACTTACCGTATGTGGTGAAAGAGAACTTTTCGGTTTTGAAGCTGCTACGTAAGCAAGGTACTGAATGACCTTTTTGGTGTTCTCCGTCTTCCCAGCTCCAGACTCCCCCGTGCAAAGGATGGACTGGTCCTCTCGATCTGCAGGATTGAAGTAAAAGGGCTGTATTTCTTTATGTGAAGCAGGAAGCCATGACAAAATTCACAATTTGTCTGCAACAAAACTTCAACCCCATTGAATATTTCTTGAAATGTACCCACACCTGTCCTTGCAGTTACACGTCATGGACAGCAAGCCCCACTGCTGCGCTGCTGTTGCATTGTTACCTTATCTTCATGTCATGTTTGCTGCATACCAATACATAATGTGCAATCTGTAGCAAAAGAGAGAATTCTGCGAAACAAAAGGTGCCATCTGCTGATGACACATGAAATACGGGCAGTAATAAGCCAGGCAGGTTCCCATGACTGGTGTTACTGACAGATTCGACAATAATTATACACTGTAAAAGCAGTCAAATTAGTATCATACTGTTTGACTACTGTCAAGCAATGCCACCAACCATATGGCCCTGTGAGCAAAACACTGGCCTTTTGGTGACTCGTTTGACAGTCAGTGGGTGTCAAGACTAAACCATCATATAAACGCTAGAGAACTGTTTAAAATCTGAGCTAATTCTCACTTTTCTGTTACCATGTACATCAGATATGGAATTACTTATGAAGAGGAGCACAAGATGACAGCCAAAGAGTGTGATTTATCAGTATTGCAATGCCCACCTTGGTCAACTGAATTTCAAAGACTGCCTCTAGGCAGCAGCACCCCTCACACATTGTTACGGTGTGAGTTTCTGTATCTCACTATAAATACAGATGCAGTGACAGAATTTCGCCAGTCAGCAGCATGCATTTCAGTGGAAATGTGACATAAGTGATCCCACAGTGTACAGAATAACAGTGGATCACAGTGTGATGAGTACATGGCGAAGTACTATGAGGACATGCACAACCAGTTCAGTGTCTCTACACCTGTGACTAGTGTACAAATTCCATTACTGGCTTCAATGTTAAATTCTACACAAAAGGTAAAAAGAGGTGAAGTTCACACTATGACCTGCCAGGAAGGCCCTGAGGGGGAGTGGAGGTATAGCTTTAACCACAGCGCCTGGCTGGGGGGAGAGGTCGATGGTCAGCACTACATCACGGCCGCTTTACCCCGGGGAATGACCCAGTACCCATTGTACAGGACGCCGGGTAGGCCTGTCCCGGGCTGAACGGGAGCGTAAAATCTCGCCCGCGCCGGGATTCGATACCGACCGGCGCATAGTCTTCAATTCCGTACAGAATATAAAATTAATTTTTACAATTTTGAACACTACATGTTGCATATCCACAGGAACAGTATTCACACTTACTACAGACACCACAAAACCACAAAACTTCCTTAACTGGCCCATGGAAAATCCCAGTTCATCACACTCATACAACGGCAGAACTATGAAAGTCACCGGCAAAATGCAGTTGGAAAAACTGTACGTGGCAATCAAACTGGGAAGAACACGTACAGTACAAAGCATTGGGGAGGGGGGGGGGGGTTTGTGTGTGTGTGTTATTGGTTGGAAAATGTGAAGAAAGCAAACCACTTTTAAGACTCAGGCATTTATAAAGGGACAATATGAAAACGAATTTGGAGGGGAGGGGGTATTGGTTGGAAAATGTGAAGAAAGCAGACCACTTGTAAGACCCAGGCATGTATAAAAGGATAATATGAATATGAATTTTAAAGACATACAGCAGAAGGATGTAGTGTACTGAAATCATCTGTCTCAGAAAGGGAACCAGTGGGATCTTGTGAACACGCTACTGAGATGCATGACAAGCGGGTGATTTCTGCAACAGCTGGGCGACTACCGTCTGCTCAAAAAAATATGACGTTCCATGTAGTTAGCTACCCAAGAAATCATCATCAAGCTGTATTTCATATTAAATAAATTCGAAACTTACAACGTGGGGCACTTCATAACGTGTGCTCTTCACCGCACCTGCAATAGATAGCAGGACATGCGGCGTGAACGGGACGAATGACGACATAACCCCAAATGCTGCCTCCCTTCATTGGATGATAAAACAAATTCGCTGCCTTTTGGGAAATCCAACGGTTCATTACTGACTTCTCAACGATACACCACTCGGCCCTGTTATGAGTCACTACGCATTCAACACACCCCAATGCTGTTGCTTAAAAGCTACATTTTATAATCATCTTCCCATCTATGTGTACGTCTTCCAATGGTTTCCTTGCCGTCAGGTTTTCCAGTCTACAAACATCTTACAGTCAGGTAAAGCAAACCCACTACAGGCCTGGACAGGGCCAGGGGGTTCCAGGAGGTTAAGGCTCCCAGATTTCAAGACAGTCGGCACATGAAGGTGGTAAGGTTGTCAGCCTTAAGCACCGGCCGCCTTTACCCCACAGGAAATATTCCTGGTACTCATTTCTGTTAGAGGCTGAGTCAACCCCAGGGCAATAGTGCGGCCGGAAGGATTATGTCAAAGAAAAATTGCAATGACACCATCGGGAATAGAACCCGCGACCGGTTTGTAGCGCAGTGCCTCAACCAACTGCGCCACCGCGTCCAATTTCCAAATTACACGTAATTTCACTGGTTCCCAAACTGTGGGCACTACCATGTACTTTGCTGCAAGTCTGGCTCCACCAGTCGGCGTGCGAATTCAAATACAGCTGATCTGAGACCGTAACAACCTCTTGTCATTTTGCATGTTCTCAATCAACGGAGCGCGATGTACAGCTATTTACATGTGGGGTTCCTCCCGCATCTGAAAACTTGAAAAGTTCGGTAACCAATGGGTTAGATCATTTCAAAACACAAGATCAAGTACGGGCCCTGAGTAACACTTCTTAATAATCCGGCTTGTTATGGTGACAGGTTGTCAACCTTCGGCACTCTCGTCAACCTGAAAGACCACCCCCTGTCGATTGGCTGCAGCTGTTCCCAGTAAGCATCTGTTGAGAGCTATCCACGATATACGAACAAGAGAACGGCTTCGCACGGGTTAAGTCAGCACCTTCTCGCGTACTTCGTGGAAGTCCCTCTACTTGAAGTCTCCAGTCCTCTCGGATATGACGTTGTGCTGCTGGGGCTAGTTCCAAACGTCTCAGAGGCATAATGACCCTTCAAAATGCTGGGAACTACGCACCCAACAACACTTGAATCTTCAGCAGCACATCAGACCCTCAACTTCGGAGTTTTAGTTGTTAGTTGTTATTGCCACATGACTCACAGGACACCCACCTTGCAACATCGACCGGTAGGCAGTGTCAGTGATGGCAAACACATGAGGAGGTACTTCATGTCGCTTGATGCCCTTGTATCGCTCCATGATTTTCTCTGTGTAGATGGGCAGCCGTTTGTATGGGTTCACCACGACACAGAAGAGGCCAGAGTATGTCTGGAAACGAAAAATGCAGACATTATTCACAGCATAAATACAGAATCTACAAAATCAATCTGTGTTTATTTGTTACTGAACGGAGCTTGGATAGCACAGTTAGTATGGTTACTAAGCTACATACTGTAGTTTCCTGAGTTCTATTCCCAGCAGCGGTAAACAGTGTTTCTCTTCCGCATGCATCAGTTAAACAACATCGCTGCCCCTCTCCACTTAACAAAGGCCACTTTACAAAACTGTGTTGTAGAATCCTACTAACTTTCATCCTCTTATTATCCGTAACTTTGCCATGTCTTCATAGCCACTGTGTATCAGGAGACGGTCTTCTAACAAAGTTTCAAAATTACTGGTCATTTGCTTGGGAACTCGTTACGGGTTTGACTTGTGTCTGAAGACGTAAGAATGACGTGAAGGAATCAAGAGAAAGCAAAGTGCTGTGGTGTGCAGGGTCATTACTAACAGTGTGCACTGTGGACACCATTCACTGCTGTTACTTGAGTCGAGTAACTGCAGTGTCCAAAAAGCGGTAACATGCAACAGATGGGGTAGAATTCTGTAAGCCAGATGCTGTCCAAAGGACAAGTCACCGTGCAATTGCAACTTTCGAAACTTGGTCCCGCGAAGAAGTCTGTATTTTATTTGCGAAACATGGTTGCCCCGTGGAAACACAAGGCCTCTTGGGAGACAGGTGTGTGGTGACGGTGATCGCACCGGTAGGTATGGACAGACATGAATGCAGCACGCGTGGAGGTGCTGACTCTGCAAAACCCAGAGCAACATGAGATTTATCTGCTGCACTGGAGTTGTCCCTCTGAGGTGCACATAGCACAGTCCAGGAGTAGCTGCAGGAGGGTACGACGCAACAGACTGTCTGGGTCACTGGGGAAACACCTGGTGGGTCGCCGATTTGAGAACAGTGAACAAGTGGTAATGGCTCTTGGCTGTACATGGTTGCGAATGCAAGAGACCAATTTGTACACCCACATAATTTTTAAATACATGCTACGGTGGGGAAGACATATCAACAGACACGATACTGCAAGTGCAACAGTTGAGCTAGACTGAACGTTGCATTTGCTTGTCATTTAATTTGTATGACGTAGGGAACCTTGCTTGTTGAAAACAGTTCGTCCACTCCTTCCGTAGGGACTGACCAATGAATGGCCACAGTGCTGACCGACCTATATATCTGAAGACAGGCGATGTACGTATAAGGTAACAACGAGGCGCCTTTGTGCAATCAATGTAGCATTGGAAATGCAGTAAGTACTGGACATTCTGAATGTATGTTTGCAGCGTTTGGTATCCAGCATGCAACGCGCATGCGCCACACTGTCATCTGTGGCCTGTCCGGCTCTACAGTATATTTCCACATTATCTTATAGACGGCACGATTGCCCGGGGGGGGGGGGTACTGAAAATAAAATGGGTTTTGAATTTCTCTACAAATTTTGTCTGAAACATTTCTCATTCCCGCAGAATTTAGCGAGGTATATCAAAATGTATACAGGTGTACAAGTACCCGTTATTCTTGTCAGATTTTAATTAAACCCGTATTTTCTCGAAAGATATTCGATAAGTACTCAAATACCAAACTTCATGAAAATACGTACGGTGGGAGCCGCGCTGTTCCATGCGGGCAGACATGACACGCTAACAGTCCCTTTTCGCCAATTCTGCGAACGCGCCTACTAGCAGCACACAGCTGCAGGACCACGACAGGTAGTATGGACAGAGTCCAACGTTTTGCGGTAACCTACTGTCTCCATTTTCATCGTGCCTGAAATCCTCGTCACCTTTACTGTGACTGCTGGTCACTCACCGGCCACAACATCCTGCCAAAGGATATCCTCCATACGAACAGGCTTATCACTTAAACATTTGTATCAACGAAAACACAAAAAATATGCTAACATGACGATAAAAACTGATGAACTGTGTGAGTGAATCACACATTCCGGTTGCACTGCATTCTCACCAAGACGGGAGTATCAGCGGGTCGACAGGCCCCCCCCCCCCCCCGATGGCTTATCCCGAAACGCCGAGGCCCACTTCTGTGCCAGACAAACATCATTCCATGTTGACCTGCAGGACACTTTCCATCCCGACATAGTCCAGACCCATCCGGCGTATCCACTGAGCACAGAAAGCGGTTTTTGGAGATAGAGGGAGGGTGCTCACACAGCTTGATGACGCGGTGCTTAATTACACACAGAGACCACTGGAGTAGCGTTTCGATGTTCGTGATTAACTGGGGCAGATAAAGCCGTCACGAACATCGGAATCTATTTTCAGTGCAAAACTCGTATTGCTTGTAAAGAGCTAACAAATGTCAGTAATAGAAATGTGACAGGATTTCAGGAAGCATAAAACCACGAAAGCTAGGTTTTAACAAAATACGAACACATTCTGGGAACATAAAATACGTTTAATGAATGAAGGAGGATCTCATTCCAAAAGGCACGAAGGCAGTCATCCTCACTGCATGCAGGACACAGCTGGAATGGGCTGAGTGTGATATGCGAAACAGCGGGAAACTGGGGAATGCCGACTGGCCAGCCACGTGGTCGAAACCAGTCGAGAAGCGATGGCATTACAATTATCACGAAACGTCGAAATCCCGAACTGCACATAACACCCCTGCAAGTCAGCACGCAATGTAGTCGACGTCAACTCGTAACAGGATGTATCATCCCACATCATAGGCACCGTCTGCGCAACCCTCCCCCCCCCCCCCCCCCAAAAGGGTCTCATACAGACGATGGTGCCGGTTACGCATACACTTCAAAATAAAACGGCCACCTGTTCACAACCACCAAGTTCATTCAACACGTGGCACACGTGGACAGATGAGGCACAGTTTTTAAATTACATGTAACGTACACAGACTCGTGATGGTTTGTAATATAATAAATCTGGAAACAAAGAGGTTTAAAAGTAGAACAACGATCCACACCAAGATCCGGTGGAACGCGACAGGTTTAATGCACTCAAGTGCTTACAACGGCGAGTTGGCGCGCCAATTACTACGTACAACCAACGAACTCAGCAAAATGCACTGCATAGCTGCAAGACCATAAACATACACTATCGCACAGCTGCATCATAAAGCGCACATCTTACCCTTAACAGTTCACAGCACGTCAGCAGGCATTTCGAATGCTGCATGAAGTGGCGCAGAGCTGGCACATAGTGCTATACAGACGGGCGGTCTATGGAACGTTGCATTGAACCCTTTTGTAAATGTTCATGCGCGTCTTGTGTTTCAGCACAAACTTCAGATTTGAGGATTACTTTCTTCCTGAGTGTGACACGCACTTATGTTTTGGACGAAACTTCTGCCTCCATCTTCAGCCGCAGATGAGCGGATAACATCCGAATGGATGTTAAAAACATAAGATCGAGCTGTGTACCCTCCAGACATATACCGTACCCTGGAGGTGCCCTTTGCAATCTCGTCAGGCTGTCCTGAGGCTTCTTCGTGGCTTTCTTCAGTATCGTCATAACAAACCGCGGCTTTCTTCCACATCATTCCAATCAATAATTCATGAATCGTCACTGACAAATCAGAGATAGCAGCGCTACAGAATTAACAAGAGATGGTGACAGGTGCGAGCAGAAGTGACACAGCCTAATACAGACTTCTGACACAACATGCAGCAGCACACTGTTCACGTCAATTTGACAGACAAGTTCTCATCGTCGCCACGTTTTTAAAGGCCCGTTCACACGACTGGTACATTCGACAAACATCTGCCACTCCTTCATACAAGCACGGTCCAATTGTACAAATATCGGCCTTTTCTCCACTTCCCACCGACTGTCGGTAATGTGACACAAGTCAAAGGAACCACCGTGTTTATTTACTCAGACAGTTGATACTTGTTTTTACATCCCCACGACCTGTTTATATTTGACAAGCAGACGAATTGTGTGTCTGTGGACAATCAGTACCATTCCGCACGTATAGCAGCCAAGTCGTGAGAACGGGATCAAAATGACAAAGGAAACACTTGCCAACAGTATCCCGAGTACAAATATTTGCCAAATAAACCAGTCGTGGGAAGAGTATGACAACCACTCACTTGGCTGTCCGTACAATACGCAGTTACTGGTACACCTGTCAAACATGCGGCACAACTGTCAACCCAAACACAATGTGCCTGATGCTGTATGGCCCCACTCTGTGCCGAATATAACGTCACAGGCACCTTAGTTACTTTACATTCCACCAAGACTGCACCGTGTTACTTTACATTCCACCAAGACACCTTGTTATTTTACATTCCACCAAGACTGAACCTTGTTACTTTACATTCCACCAAGACTGCATCTTGTTATTTTACATTCCACCAAGACTGAACCTTGTTACTTTACATTCCAACAAGACTGAACCTTGTTACTTTACATTCCACCAAGACTGCATCTTGTTATTTTACATTCCAACAAGACTGAACCTTGATACTTTACATTCCACCAAGACTGCATCTTGTTATTTTACATTCCACCAAGACTGAACCTTGTTACTTTACATTCCACCAAGACTGCATCTTGTTATTTTACATTCCA
>Ga0131853_10020990_pt1 | contig 11858 bp, 13 predicted proteins | sample TergutLab28metaG_FD_92764 | JGI IMG/M metagenome (GOLD analysis project Ga0131853, IMG submission 92764) | Labiotermes labralis P1 segment gut microbial communities from Petit-Saut dam, French Guiana - Lab288 P1 (version 2) (version 2) | ecosystem: Host-associated > Arthropoda: Insects >...
ATCTAATTTCGTGGAATTTGGAATTTGTCGGAAGGAACTGGAAGAGAACGACGACATTCTCAGGCTAATTGTGAAGTGAGAGAGAAAACCAACAAGATGCAACAGTTAGATGTTTATTGTCAATACTTTCTCAACATGTTTCGGTCATCATTATGCCCATCTTCAGGAGAACAAGACGTGTGTTACTGCACGTGGTGTGCTGCGTTGGTTCTGCTGGATGTGGTTGGTAGCGGTTGTGGGGCGTTGCGTTGTGGGGTGCGAGCACTGTGAAGGTTACTGTTCGACTCTTGTAGGGTGCGAGCAGTGTGAAGGTTACTGTTCGACCTGTGTCTATAATATTGCCGAACAGCCCACCATACATACACCAATAAGGACCCAATATATGCAGCCACACCATCACCATATTAACCACACACCGATGTATTTTAATGGACTATTTTAACAACTGTAACTTTAGAAAGCACTAATTAACGCGCTCCCTGATGGTGGTGTAACTGTAACACCGAAACATGTCGGAATTGTTTTAATGTAAATTATAATATTTTTAAGACAACTCACTGGTGTATCAGTTGGTGAATAAATAAAATTTTGATAATGGATTTATAGTCCAATAAATGGATATTGCGAACTCCGAGGTATCCACAAATTGCAAAAGGCAAAATATAAAAGCATAAATCTTTCCCGCCCACGCCATGAAAGCATATATGGGGAGTAGAGGTATAGATCCACACATTCTTAACCTCGACGACAGACGGAGGTGAGCAGTCACCTTCGCACTCCGACCACTTACCCCCGAGAAGCTGCTCACTGAATATGAGGCCTTGTTGGACTGACAGCCGGTTGGGACGTACTGGAGAAGACAATAATAATTTGTTTTGCCGGGATTCGAACCCCCAGACCATCCGCTCAGTAGCGTACCGACTCCATTACCCCGCCTCATTCGAGAAATATATTTATGCCTATCAAATACACAGTATATTTTTGTAGTGGTCCTGAACTTCCACAAGTTGCCTGAAGAATATGATATTTTGAGGAGACAAATGTAAATTAGGGTATTCCGGAGTGTGACAAAATGCAGTCTGTTATAGAGTGACCAAAACTATGGAGAAATTTACTAAGTCAATTTCCATGTTAGAAGTAAAACAAACAGAACACATTCATAAAGGTCTCATAAAGCTGCATCGACTGACAATGTACTGAATTTACGGGACTGATATATGCGTATACTGTATATACTACGGAGAATAAATACTAATTTATTTGATGGATTGATTTGATTGGTTTATTCGTCCTTTGAAGACTGAAATTAATATAAGTTTTATATAAGGATACAGTTCGTACCTCACAGAGAACACAAGTGTGCTTTCTTCAGAACCACCTATCAGTTAAACGCTGTAGGGAAATAATGGTCGTTTAGTGTAAGTAATTTTCGGAACACACAATTTTACAGTGTGAACAAAGTGCAGAATTTCTGCTTTAAACTTGGCTGTGCATATACTAACCAGCAGACTTCAAAAGGTTAACGACATTACATCGGTGTATAATTAAAGTTGCTAAATTATCTGTACTCCTCACCCAATATTGTGAGGGTGATAAAATCGAGAAGAATGAGTTGGGCTGGGCATGTGGCGCGTATGGGTGAGGAGAGGGGGGTGTATAGGGTCTTGGTGGGGAAGCCGGAAGGAAGGAGACCACTGGGGAGACCTAGGCATAGATGGGGTGGATAATATTAAGATGTATCTCCAGGAGGTAGGATGTGGGTATATGGACTGGATTGGGCTGGCCCAGGATAGAGACACGTGGCGGACGCTTGTGAGTGCGGTAATGAACCTTCGGTTTCCGTGAAATGCGGGGAATTTCTTGACTAGCTGCAAACCAGTTAGCTGCTCAAGAAGGACTCTGCACCATGGAGTGAGTAAGTAAATAAGTAAGTAAGTATAATTAAAGTTGATTTCGAATGAAGACGTGAGACAGTAGTGGAAGACAATAATCGTGGTGTGCAAAGGGATAACATCACAACACTTCGGTTCAGTTTACCGGGTTTTGTGGGACCTCCGAGAAAACACAGCAAGAGGGTAATGACGTACTGCTTGCTACCTTCGTGTCAGACCTGATCCCCTGAACGCGTGTCTCGCGCCGCAAGGAAGATGTGACGTCACTGCCAGTCTCGCAGCTGTATTCACATTGTCACGCTACGTTGAACAGATGCCTGATGCCTGAGAGGTGTGGCAACAAATTTGTCACACTTGAACCTTTTTATAGAATTCTGTTTGATCACTTGGAATTGGAACATTTGCTTCAGCAGAACTTGTAGGTTCCGCTCGTCAGATCGTCACTTTCTCGCCCACGTGATATAAAAGATGTGTCATGGCAGTCGTGGAAAATAAAAGACATCTACAAATAAATTACGACGCCTGCTGGGGCTAAAGGTGCTGCCATCTGTTAACAGAACAAATTAGCACGGCGTGGTAATTACCAAAACGTAATTTCTTGATGCCCACAATACTCAGAGATACGGTTTCACTACTGGGTTGTTACATAACATTTCGACATTTGTGCTCTGTACTAACAAAAGATGAAAATGCCGGAGTCTCTACTCCTTTGAATATCGCAAGGCCGCCATGTTTGGCTTCCATGGCTTTGTGTGATGCTGAGGGCCTACTGAAACACTGCACGATGGACCTTTTCCAGCTAGATGTAAACATCTTTCTTGCTTCCTTTCTACCCTCGCTACTCATTTACTTCTTTTCTGTATTTTTTACAACTGTTGTTTCTATCTGTCCTTTGCTCATATGCTACAATCAGGTAAAGACGTTGACAGCTAATGTCTGCATTCGTTTCTTACTGCCTCCTTATACAACACACTAAACAAAGTTATGAAAGACCGAATTTTTTGTTTTGTTGACCGTGCATCCCTGTATAATCTGTTTCAAATGCAGCCAACTAGGTGCACAATACTTCTTAGTATATTTATTTCAACTTCTCTACATGTTTCGGGCAACTATGTGCCCATCAGCAGGGAAACTTACTGTATCTATGCAACACTTGCTAATTGTTATTCTGTATGGGTGGCTGTCTGGTCTGCTGGTTGGGATGAGACTCATCCCAACCACCAGACCAGACGGCCATCCACACAGGGTGAAAAATACCAGTGTCGCATACGAGGTATACATACAGGATTGTATGACATATGTCATTGCTGTGTGTACAGTGAAAAAATTCCTGATGATGGACAGAGGAACTGTCCGAAACATGTAGAGTTTTATTCCAAAAATAAATTTGAGAAACTAGTTCAGTCCTGATCCTGCTCGCAAGCTGTAACTGTAACCTGTATGACATATACCATTGCTGTGTGTACAGTGAAAAAAACTCCTGATGATGGACAGAGGAACTGTCCGAAACATGTAGAGTTTTATTCCAAAAATAAATTTGAGAAATTAGTGCATCTGGTTGGTTTTATTATATGAAATTTTTACCACAAAAAAAATCGTTCTTTAAATTACCTGGAATTATTTGACTTAGACACTTCAGCTGTTCTTACTGCACGGTCCGTTGAGCTGGAAACAAAGAGCGTAAAATGTCGGCCCATTATTCGCTTCTGGTTACATTGAATCACCAGCAATCTATTGGCAGGTCTAGAAGGAGGAAATGGGAAAAATCTTGTTGATGAAATCAGATTTTTTATCACGAGCATAATCCGTGCACTGGAAGGAAACTTACATTTCAACAGCCATTTCATTTTTTTTTTTTAATGGAGGGAACTTTGGTCAGATTCTGATACCCCCCAGCAGTGCTTTGTCTCTGGTGGCAAAAGTAGGGTCATTAGGCAGAAGTAACACGTCGGAAAGTAACACTTGTATAAACAATATTCAAAACAGCGAAAGAGATAATGATACATTACAAAACTTTCTCCTTATTGGAATCTCTTTCATTTTCTCATTCTTAGTTACTCGATAACCACAGTTTTTTTTTGAAAACCTATTAGACGTACAGATCGTGGAAACATTGCCCCCCCCCCCCACCGACCATTTATGACAAAAGATGTTCATTGAAATTTGTACAACATTTCGCCATCAGTTTGTATCCCGATGCAGATAAAATCAATCCACACACACTCCTACATTAACATCCCTTTAGAATCTTTCTCAATATTTTCCTCCCACATTCTCATGCCTAAATCTGCCAACTGCCTCCTTCCTTTCACTGCTTCCAACTGTCTCTATATTCTTTTTCCCCTCTTTTCCACGTTCACATTTTTTTTACTCTTCTCCATCAACTCTCCATATTCATTTATTTGCCATCGACAGCTGACTACTTCTCTCAACACAACACTGCTCTACCTTTCATCCCCTGTATATACACTACCTGTCCACCGCTTTCCTTTTCTCTTTATATCACGACCAACGTAACGTTTCTGAACGCTATTAATTATGAAACCCCTCATTATGCAGTTCACCGCATCAAACTGCTAATTACTCTCTCCTCTATCCAAATACTATCATCAGCATCCTGTGTTAAACATCACTAAAGCCTTTTTTGACGTTTTGCTGACCGTGCATCTCAGTATATTTATCTTATTAATTAACCAACTTGATGCACAAAATTTTTGTTTTACAATAAGTTTTATTTCATGCCTCTACATGTTTCGAGCACATGTGCTCATCATCAGGAGGTTAAAATGTTATTATACAGCCTCTGGTATCATCACACCTATACTTGCACCGGACGGCCACCTATAGGTGTGATGATACCAGAGGCTGTATAACAAAATTTTAACCTCCTGGTGATGAGCACATGGTGCTCGAAACATGTAGAGGCATGAAATAAAACTTATTGTAAAACAAAAATTTTGTGCATCAAGTTGGTTAATTACTAAGCTAAATCACTAATGTCTGTTCTCCATTCATATCGATACATTACGATATTTTTATAACTCGCTATTTTTATTCGTTTTTCATTATTTTAAATATTGGCATCATAAAGTTATTTAACCCTTTATCTGCTAACGTGAAGAATATGGTGAGCTCCGAATAATACTAGCAAAGGGCAGATGGGATTTAACTCGTCGTTCAAAGGGCTAAAAGGGATTTAATATTCATAATACATTGTGCCAGAAATGTCACGATACTGTACAAGAAAGTCTCACAATAACACAGCACCGAGATATAAGAAGCTAAGTAAAATTATAATAAAATATATATGTAAAACCTACCTTTTCATGTATACATAAGGCTACATGTTTCGACCCATCAGTTATGTGTGTATTACATATTTCATTCGTCCTTAGCAAAGAAACTTATCAGATTTTACGTATTTTTTATTACTGTAAACATATTGTGATCCCAATGTGCACACAGCACCAGTGACTTAGTCTGCTATGTAGGCCTGAAGATGATCGACTGATGGGTCGAAACATGTAGCCTTATGTATAAATTAATATGTAGTGCTGACGCATATAATTAATTTTATTATTGACTCATTCTAGCATTTCGTGATGCCTTCTTTCAAGTAAAAAAATTAATCAAAAAACTATTTTTTTTTCCTTTGAAGAAAAAGAGACCAACTTGATGTCGCTAGTTATTAAGTTTCGTTTCACATCTTCTATACTCAACATGTTTCGGACATTAATACATCCATCCTGCGACTTTTCTATTGAATCACCACATTGGTCGTGTGTTCTTGTTTCGATGTGTGTTGGGAGTTTCAGTGTGGTTGGGTTGGGGTGGGGTGGTATCCACCACACACAAACTCCAACACACATCGAAACAAGAACACACGACCAATGTGGTGATTCAATAGAAAAGTCGCAGGCTCCTGATGATGGATGTATTAATGTCCGAAACATGTTGAGTATAGAAGATGTGAAACGAAACTTAATAACTAGAAACATCAAGTTGTCTCTTATTCCTCAACTATCACAATGACGCACGGTCCAATATACATAAGATTATTTTTTCCCGGTTATCAGGATCTGACAGTATCACGAAATATTTTTTCTCGTCTTCACCACGGAAACAGTAAAACAGTGAGATATTACTAAGATATGTTATACTTGACTCCTCCTCTTTTCCTTCCCTGCCTTCAAACCCTCTGCTTCCATTTACACGCGGAACATAAAACAGTATACATCAAGATTTAATGTGTTAAAAAGCTCAAGAGACACAAACCATCGTAGACGTAATGGCCTCTCTCTCTCCCTCTCTCTGTCTCTCTCTCTCTCTCTATCTCTCGGAAAAACAGAGAGTAGATCCGCGTTATCTGGATGCAGGTCAGTATTACGAACTCAGTTCACAGTTACATCGTTCTGCTTTCACTCTAGAAATGGCTGCATATCCATAATCTTCAAACACTTCACACTCCATTTACTTTGCGACTGGTCGTTGAAGTTCCGAAGCAAAAATTAGGATTTACACGAATCTAAAACTTGTGTTGAAAAATGTTTTGTTAAACCGACATATATACTGGAGGTTTCATACAGTTTTAAAAGTAAAGGTAAAGGTGTCCCGTTACAGACCTCGAGTGGCCCAGAGGGTTCCAGGAAGTTAAAGTTCCCAGATTTCATGACAACGGCACAGGATGGTGGTAAGGTTGTCAGCACCGGCCGCCTTTACCCCCCCCCCCCAAGGAAATGCTCCTGGTACTCATTTCTGTTAGAGGCTGAGTCGATCCCAGGGCCATAGTGCGATCGGAAGTTTCTACAGTCTTATTTTTCCTAAAATCGGAAATCGGAAATTTGGAGTCGGAAAACATTTCGGCTTTCATCGGCAAGTCAATGTTCGTATTAAACTTGCATATAAAAGAATAAATCAAATTCCAGAAGTTTTTAGTACCTTTTTAGTAAACTAATAACTTCCTTCTACCAACATCAGTCATCATCAGAGAGACACTTGCAAATGAACACGTTGTACTGCTACGACTTACACAGTTTCATACTTAAGTAACAATACGTGGTTGGACACTAAAGTTCGCGAACTCATCGCTGTAAAAGTGCTACATACCTCATTGCTGAATACCACCGTGGTCACCTTCAAAGTACTCTCCTTAGGAAGCTACGCACGGATGCCAGCGCCTAGTCCACCCTTCAAAACAATTTTGGAACTGATTTTGTGGAAAGGCCTTCAGAGCTGCCATTGTATTACTCTTGATACCATCAATGTCATCAAAATGCCTTCCTTTCAATATTTCATTTATCTTCGGGAACAGAAAAAAGTCACTGGGGGGACTTACCTCCGTGAACTTGCACTAATATCTCTCTGATTTCGTTTCAAATCTTTACAAGTTTAACAAGAAATTTGATGTTCGTTCGTTCGCTGCTCTAATTCAAGCCCCGACATTCTCGCGGCGGCACACCAAAACACACGCAGGCAGTAATAGATGCCACTCAGAAAGCAACTGCCATAGATCAACAACAACACAGCTGTGAAACGCTGATATGTCAACGTCATCAAGCCATACTAAGGCTCTCGTCCAGTGCTGCCACGGCAAGCACAAAGTGGCGAGTTCGCGAACTTAATTGTCCGACCACGTACGATTGTGTTTTTAAATAATAAAACAAGTCCAGTAATAATATTAGTGCGCGGAATACCGTTGTGTTTCCTAAAGTCAATCAAAGAGAACTTTGTTTAATTAGTTGACACAACATTAATGGTAAACAACGAATGTGTTTACACAAATATCTAGGAGTTTCAGCTTTTATACCAAATCCATCATCAGGCTAACCCAATTTAAGTAATGTTCAAGAAAACCTCACGTCGCACAGTTTCATATCCTGTGTGCTAATGAGATCTCATACGTTACCACATCTTACCGCACCGGATTTGTAATAACATGACATAAAATTTCCCGTAACACGATACATATTGATTTATCCCGATGTAGGCTTTGGTATAAAAGCCGAAACCTGTAATTATTTATTGTAAACAAAATGATTTTGCTTACCAATAAAGTTGTGTATAATATGACGTTCAGGTGACCATGGTAAAGCAGTCCCATTACAGGCCTGGACAGGCCCAGAGGGTTCCAGGAAGTTAAGGCTCCCAGATTTCGTGACAACAGCACAGGTTGTTGGTAAGGTTGTCAGCCTTACGCACGGGCCGTCTTTACCCCCAGGAAATACTCCTGGTACTCATTTCTATTAGAGGCTGAGTCGACCCCAGGGCCATACTGCGATCGGAAGAATTTTACACCAATGAAAAATCCACTGACACATGCTGGGATCGAACCAGGAACCTTCCGATTTGTAGTACAGTACCTTAACCACTGTGCTACCGCCAGGTGACCAAGCATCATAATAAATTCTTATAATAAAACCAACCAGATTCACTAATTTCTCAAATTTATTTTTGGAATAAAACTCTATATGTTTCAGACAGTTCCTCTGTCCACCATCAGGAGATTTTCACTGTACACACAGCAATGGTATATGTCATACAGGTTTGCTGTATGAACAGTGAAAAACTCCTGATGATGGACAGAGGAACTGTCCGAAACTTGTAGATTTTTATTCCAAAAACAAATTTGAGAAATTAGTGCATCTAGTTGGTTTTATTATAAGAACCGTGTATAATACTTAAACAAGGAATTGCCGGTTTAAATTTAGGAACGTTAAAGTTATGTTTTTGGATTCAATGAATGGAGTTAGCACAATACATGTGTTAGCGCAGAAGTGACGTAGCATTACGCACTGCATTACGTGTGACTAGATGCTAGTCAACGTCGTCCAAGCCATGCGGTACAGACGGAGGTACGCATTTTGTGCCTATGACGTTTAGGTTGGAAAGTGTGTCATGAATCTGACAGAAGACCAAAGAGGTGAAAGGATAACATTAATATAGATATTCGGAAATTATGTTATGAGGATGGAAGGGAATGGAATTATTTCAAGATCGCCTGCATGGGTGAAATTTATTGATGATTATTAGAAGCTTCGAGTTCTGCTGCCTGAGATTTGGCAACGTAGTTCACAATTTAATCTTATTTGCTTGAGCCACGAAGGGAAAGGCTTTATTTACATCACAAATACCCAGTCTTCCTTTAGAGAAGGTTTATTACGTGATTGGTTACAAAACCAGTGGCTCGTTCTATAGATTCTGTTTCTACTCTTCACGTATCAGACATCTTAACAGTCTTCTTCTTCTTCTTCTTCCATTGGCACTACAGCCCACTGTGGGCTTTGGCATGTCCGAAAAATGTTCTTCCATTTTTTCCTATCTGCCACCAACTCTCTCCATCTTCTCACTCCCAGCACTTGAAGATCTCTTTCTACTTCCTCTTTCCATCTTTTCCTGGGTCTTTTTTTTTTGAAAGAGCTTTATTACATAGACAGTATATACAAGGTGTACAAGGATAAATTACAAAATTGTTCCTGTAACCAATTTCTATAAATATGTACTTTATGGAACAAGTGGAAATGAATAATATGTATATAAATAGGGGTGTAAATAACGGCAGTGAAAAAGGAACAGAAAAAACACTGCGGCTTCTGATAAGCTAATTAAAGCAGTATATGGTTCATATGTTTATATGTTATGTGCAAGGTAATTTCCTGGGTCTTCCCCTTCTTCTCGTCCCATCCAGTTCTTGAGTGAAGACCTTTTTGGGCATCCTATCCTCCTCCATTCTCTCTGTAGGTGACCTAACCAGCTTATCATTTACCCTTTTATCTACTTTACTATATTTTCTCCTTTGTTCATCTTTTCTAGTTTTCGATTCGTCCGACTTTTCCATTCCCCGCTTTCATACTTAGGATCATATATTCTTCTAAACATTTTCCTTTCAAAAATTAGCAAAGCTTGTTCTTCTCTCTCCGTCAACGTCCATGCTTCCGCTCCACACGTCACTACCGGTCTTATTAGTGTCTTATATAATATAATTTTAGTAGCTCTGGATAAAAGTCGACTCCTGAAGAAACTTACAGCGGCAAAATAAGTTCCATTGCCAGCCAAAATACGTCTTTGTATTTCTTTTTCCACGCTATTATCATTACTGATTAGCGTACCCCAATATATGAACTCGGCTACTCCTCCATAAGTTACACCATCTTAACAGTAAACGGCATCAAAATCCTCTCTGCAGCCTCTTCATGATAATTACATAGGCTTCCTAGGAAATTAAAGAGTGTAAGTTTATGTTTGCAAATAATTAGTAAATGTGTACGTCCAAATAACTAATTATAAGCGAATAAAGACGGCTCTCAGACAGTATAACACCGTAATATCGTGGAAGATTTCGACCGAAAGTACTTTTTAAATCAAATAAATAGAGGAAAGCAACCTGTTAGTAAACATTACAGACTTCTTTAATTCGAAAAAATGTACCGACCTTTCGAATGAATAGTTGGATAATGAGAGGCCAACTTGATGTCACTTGCTTTATTATTTCATTATTTAATGCTCAACATGTTTCGGATGTTAATACATCCATTCTCAGGAGCTTGCGACTTATTTGTTGAGTTATTTCATGGGTTGTATTGTTCTGGTTCGATGCGTGTTGGTGTTACGGTGTGGTTCGGCTGGGGTGGTGTGGTATTGGGATGCAGGCTGAAGCACTGCTTCAGCCTGCATCCCGATACCACAAACACGCATCGAACCTGAGCAATACAACCCATGAAATAACTCAACAAATAAGTCGCAAGCTCCTGAGGATGGATGTATTAACATCCGAAACATGTTGAGCAGTAAATAATTAAATAATAAAGCAAGTGACATCGAGTTGGTCTCTCTTTATTCAACTATCAAGATGATGCACGGTCCAATAAACATAAGATTTGGAATGAATTTTCTGCCTCTATTTTCACGATGTTGTGGGCCCGGTAGCTCAGTCGGTATAGCGACTGAGCTACGGGCTGGACGGTCCGGGATCGAATCCTGGTGGAGACGAGATTTTCCGCCCGTCCAGACCGGCCCTGGGGCCTGCCCAGCCTCCTGTAAAATGGGTACCGGGTCTTTCCCGGTGGTAAAGTGCGGCCGGGGCGTGCTGCTGACCACTCACCCCTTTCTAGTGCCGCGGTCATGGAAGAGTACAGCTATAGCTCTACCCACCCTCTGGGACACAACGGGCCTCTAACGGGATCACTTCACCTTATTTCTTTATTTTCACGATGTTAGTGAAATCATCTACTCAAGATTTTAATAATTAGAGCCATTATAAACATGAATTTTGCGTTGTGAAAAGACTGTAGTGAACAACTTTGGTACGCGATCGGCTGCTATTCCTCTGCTTTACAGCGTTATTCACTTTACCTGTTCAAGGCGACGGATTAACACATTTCTTATCTGGTTCTCTCCAAAGCCGTACTACAGTGACATTCTGTGACAGGTACTGTGTGCAAGAAAGCGGTGACAGGCAGTCAGCTCACGGTTATGCGCTGCCTTCCCTTTTCAGACAAGTTGATTGTTCTTCAAAATGTACAGGGTCATCGATAAAGATGAACGGGAATTGAAACCGTTAAAACTTAAAAAGTACTAGACGGATTTACACGTTTGTGCATCTTAAAATGTTCAGAAAAGTATAAAGTTTTAGACTTACCTTAGTATATTTCAATATGTGCACTGTTTGTAGCTCTGGAGACGTCCAAACGAAATTCTATCTCCTGCCACGTTTTCTGAATCATGTCTCGTGTTACAGTTTCAATGGCTGATGTGATCCTGTCTTACAGGTGCTGGATATTCTTTATCTTCTCAGCATACACAATGTTCTTAATGTACCCCCACAGGAAAAAAATCAAGTGGAGAGATATCTGGGCTTCGAGGTGGCCAGGGTATTGGTCCACCCCTTCCAATCCAGGCATCAGGGAATCTCTCATTTAAAACGTCAGTCACAAAGCAACTGACATGGGGAGGAGCTCCGTCTTGCATAAA
>Ga0131853_10020991_pt1 | contig 11857 bp, 7 predicted proteins | sample TergutLab28metaG_FD_92764 | JGI IMG/M metagenome (GOLD analysis project Ga0131853, IMG submission 92764) | Labiotermes labralis P1 segment gut microbial communities from Petit-Saut dam, French Guiana - Lab288 P1 (version 2) (version 2) | ecosystem: Host-associated > Arthropoda: Insects >...
CGGACGGCGCGCAGCCGGACCCGGGGAAGGAACCGGTGGCCGCGCCGGCGTCCCAGGGCGCGTCCGGAGCGGAGCCCGCCCTGCCCGCGCAGCCGGCGGCCGGCTGACCCGTCACGGCGTCGACGTTCCCCGGCCCTCCGGTCCCGTCGAGACGCTCAGGCAGCCCCCTCCGTACGGCGGCCGGCCCGTTCCCCCCGGGGGGAACGGGCCGGCCGCCGTACGGATGCGGGGGCTTCGCGTCACGCCCCGCGGCGCAGCCTCGCCAGCGGGCGGGGGGCGACGATGAAGCCCTCGGCCCGGGCGCTCGCCAGGCCGATCCGCGGCAGGTGGGCGCTCTTGGCGAACAGCAGGAACCGCGGCTCCCAGATGGGCCGGTACTTCGCGTTCGCCCGGTACAGCGACTCCAGCTGCCACCAGCGCGAGAAGAACATCAGCGCGGACCGCCACATCCGCAGCACCGGCCCGGCGCCGAGCCGGGCGCCGTCCTCGAACACCGAGCGGAACATGGCGAAGTTCAGCGACAGCCGCTCCACCCCGACCTCGCGGGACCGCTCGATCAGGTCGAGGACCATGAACTCCATCAGGCCGTTCTCGCTGTCGCGGTCGCGGCGCATCAGGTCCAGCGACAGTCCCTCCTCGCCCCACGGCACGAAGCTGAGCAGGGCGCGCAGCTCGCCCTCCGCGTCCCGGCACTCGATCATCACGCAGGCGCCGTCGGCCGGGTCGCCGAGCCGGCCCAGCGCCATGGAGAAGCCGCGCTCGGTCTGGCCGTCCCGCCACCGGTCGGCGGCCTCGATCAGCGCCGCCATCTCGCCGGCGGGGATGTCGCGGTGCCGCCGGATGCGGGTGGTGTAGCCGGCGCGCCGCACCCGGTTGTACGCCTGGCGCACCCCGCGCATCGCCCGGCCGTCCAGGCTGAACTCCTCGGTCTCCACGATCGCCTCGTCGCCGAGCTCCAGCGCGTCCAGGCCGTGCCGGGCGTACACCGTGCCGCCCTCCTCGCTGGCGCCCATCACCGCGGGGATCCACGCGTGGTCGCGGGCGGTCGCCAGCCAGGCGTCGATCGCGCCCGGCCACGCCTCGACGTCGCCGATCGGGTCGCCGGCGGCCAGCGCCACCCCGCCGACCACGCGGTAGGACACGGCGGCCTTGCCGCTGGGGGAGAACACCACCGACTTGTCGCGGCGCAGCGCGAAGTACCCCAGCGAGTCCCGGCAGCCGTGCCGCTCCAGCAGCGCCCGCAGCCGGTCCTCGTCGTCCCGGCTCTGCCACTCCTGGCCGCGCGGCGAGCGGAACAGCGCGTACAGCACGGCCAGCAGCAGCACCAGGCCGGCGAGGTTGATGCCCGCGTTGACCAGCGGGTTGACGTGCAGGTTGGGGGCGATGTCGTCGTCGCGGCTCAGCGTGGCCAGCCGCAGCGCCACGTACCAGACGCGGTCCCCGACGCTCGCGCCGTCCGGGCCGACCGCGGTCACCAGCGTGGTGCCGACCAGCACCGACAGCAGCGCGCCCACCCCGAGCACGGCCAGTGCCAGCTGCGGGTTGGTGCGGTCGCCCTTGCCGAAGAACTCACGCCGGCCCAGCGCGGCGAACACCAGCACCGTCAGGGTGATCGCGGTGGAGACCCAGTTGAACGGGTGCCGGCGCAGGTCGTCGTAGGACAGCGCCCACACCGACAGCGCCGCGTACCCGCCGCACAGCACCATGAACACCAGCCACGCCATGCGCTTGTGGCGGGCCAGCACGACGGACATGAACGCCGCGGCCGCCGCCGAGCCGAAGCCGGCGAAGAGCATGAACGGCGTGAACAGCTCGCCGGTGTTGTGGTGCGAGACCTCGTGGCGGATGCTCAGGGACACCGCCGTGGCCAGGTTGAGCAGCGCGATCACCCGCAGGTACCAGATCGGCACCCGGGCGCTGCGCCGCGACAGCGCGCCCCCGCCGCGCACGTACTTCCCGGCGGGCCCCTGCGGGTGCGGGGACGACGAGGTGACGCCGGCGCCGTTCGCGGTGGTCTGGCCCGTGGCGCGCGGGGGCACGCTGACGGCACTGCTCATGTTGTTCGCCTCCCGGGCGACAGCCCTGAATCGTTCCCGGAGCCCTGACCGCCCTAACGGGAACGAGGGCACAGGCTACCAACGCCCTGCGCCCCCGCAACCCCGCGCGCGGCGGGCTGTTCGTCCGCCGTCCCCGGATCAGTCGACCTCGGCCACCGCTTGGGCGAACTGAGCCGCGTACAGCCGGGCGTAGGCGCCCTCGGCGGCCAGCAGCTCGTCGTGCGTGCCCTGTTCGACGATCGACCCGGACTCCATGACCAGGATGACGTCGGCGTCGCGGATCGTCGACAGCCGGTGCGCGATGACGAAGCTGGTGCGCCCGTGGCTGAGCTTGGCCATGGCCCGCTGGATCAGCACCTCGGTCCTGGTGTCCACCGAGCTGGTCGCCTCGTCCAGCACCAGGATCACCGGGTCGGACAGGAACGCCCGGGCGATGGTGATCAGCTGCTTCTCGCCGGCACTGACCCCGGTGCCCTCGTCGTCGATCACCGTGTCGTAGCCGTCGGGCAGGGTACGGATGAAGCGGTCCGCGTGCGCGGCGCGGGCCGCCGCCTCGATCTGCTCCCGGGTGGCCTCCGTGCTGCCGTACCCGATGTTGTCGGCGATGGTCCCGCCGAACAGCCAGGTGTCCTGGAGCACCATGCCGATGGCCGAGCGCAGCTCCTCCCGGGACATCGTCGCGACGTCGGTGCCGTCCAGGGTGATCCGGCCGCCGTCCACCTCGTAGAACCGCATCAGCAGGTTCACCAGGGTGGTCTTGCCGGCGCCGGTCGGGCCGACGATGGCCACCGTGTTGCCCGGCTCGACGGCCAGCGACAGGCCCTCGATGAGCGGCTTGTCCGGCTGGTAGCGGAAGCTGACGTCCTCCAGCGCCACCCGGCCGTGCAGCTCCAGCGGCCGGGCCGGCTTCGCCGGGTCCGCCGACTGCTCGCCGGCGTCGAGCAGTTCGAAGACCCGCTCGGCCGAGGCGACGCCGGACTGGATGAGGTTGGACATGCTGGCGACCTGCGTCAGCGGCTGGCTGAACTGCCGCGAGTACTGGATGAACGCCTGCACGTCGCCGATCGACAGCGCGCCGGACGCCACCCGCAGGCCGCCGACCACCGCGATCAGCACGTACTGGAGGTTGCCGATGAACATCATCAGCGGCTGGATGGTGCCGGAGATGAACTGGGCCCGGAACCCGGACTTGAACAGCTCCTCGTTCTCCTGCTGGAAGGTCTCCGCGGACTCCTTGGCCCGGCCGAACACCTTCACCAGGGAGTGCCCGGTGTACATCTCCTCGATGTGCGCGTTGAGCGTGCCCGTGGTCTTCCACTGCTGGACGAACTGCGGCTGCGCCCGCTTGCCGACCCGGGTCGCCACCACCAGCGTCAGCGGCACGGTCACCAGCGCGACCACGGCCAGCAGCCACGAGATCCAGAACATCATGGCCAGCACGCCGACGATGGTCAGCACCGAGTTGATCAGCTGACCCATGGTCTGCTGCATCGTCTGGCCGATGTTGTCGATGTCGTTGGTGGCGCGGCTGAGCACCTCGCCGCGCGGCTGCTGGTCGAAGTACGACAGCGGCAGCCGGGACAGCTTGTCCTCGACGTCCTTGCGCAGCCGGTACACGGCGCGGTTGATGACCTTCGTCGCGGTGCGCATCTGGAGCACGCTCAGCAGCGCGGCCACCAGGTACACGGCGAGCGCCAGCAGCAGCACCCGGCCGATCGCGCCGAAGTCCATGCCCTGGCCGGGGGTGAAGTGGATGCCCGACAGCATGTCGGCGACCCCGCCCTTGCCGTGCTCCCGCAGGTAGTCCAGCGCCTGCTCCTTGGAGCTGCCGTGCATCTGCCGGCCGATCACGCCGGCGAAGATCAGGTCCGTGGCGTGGCCGAGGATGCGCGGGCCGGTCACGGTGAGCGCCACGCTGACGGTGCCCAGCGCCAGCACCGTGTACATGAGGGCGCGGTCCGGGCGCATCAGGCCGACGAGCCGCTTCAGCGACCCCTTGAAGTCCATCGACCGCTCGATCGGACCGCCGCCCATGAAGCGTGCCGGGCCGCCCATCGGCGCCGGTCCGCGGCGCGCCCCGGCCTTCTTCGGGTCCCCGCTGCTCATGCGGCGGCCTCCTGCTCGGTCAGCTGGGACAGGACGATCTCCCGGTAGGTCTCGTTGGCCGCCATCAGCTCGGCGTGGGTGCCGCTGCCGACGACCCGGCCCTCGTCCAGGACCACGATCCGGTCGGCGTCGCGGATGGTGGACACCCGCTGGGCGACGATCACCACGGTCGCGTCCGCGGTCTCCTGGGTCAGCGCGCGGCGCAGCGCCGCGTCGGTGGCGTAGTCCAGCGCGGAGAAGGAGTCGTCGAACAGGTAGATCTCCGGGCGGCGCACCAGCACCCGGGCGATGGCCAGACGCTGCCGCTGGCCGCCGGAGACGTTGCTGCCGCCCTGGGAGATGGGCGCGTCGAGGCCGCCCTCCAGCTTCTCCACGAAGTCCTTGGCCTGCGCCACCTCCAGCGCGTGCCACAGCTCCTCGTCGGTGGCGTCGGGCCTGCCGTAGCGCAGGTTGGACGCCACCGTGCCGGAGAACAGGTAGGGCTTCTGCGGGACCAGGCCCACCGTCTCGGCGAGCAGCGCCGGGTCGAGGTGGACGACGTCCTCGCCGTCGATCAGCACCTGGCCGCCGGTCGCGTCGTACAGCCGCGGGACGAGCCCGAGGAGCGTGGACTTGCCGCTGCCGGTGGACCCGATCACCGCGGTCGTCTCGCCGGGCCGGGCGATCAGGTCGATGCCGCGCAGCACCGCCGCCTCCGCGCCCGGGTAGGCGAAGTCCACGTTGAACAGCTCCAGTTCGCCGTGCCGCTGCAGCTCGGTGACCGGCGCGGCGGGCGGGACGACGCTGGACTCGGTGGACAGCACCTCCTGGATGCGCTCGGCGCACACCTCGGCGCGCGGCACCATCATGAACATGAAGGTGGCCATCATCACCGACATCAGGATCTGCATCAGATAGCTGAGGAACGCGGTCAGCGCACCGACCTGCATCCCGCCGCTGTCGATGCGGTGCGCGCCGAACCACAGCACGGCCACGCTGGAGGTGTTCACGATGGCCATGACGATCGGGAACATCAGCGCCATCAGCCGGCCGGTGGCCAGCGACACCGCGGTCACCTCGTCGTTGGCCTCGCCGAAGCGCTCCTGCTCGTAGCCGTCCTTGACGAAGGCGCGGATCACCCGGATCCCGGTGATCTGCTCGCGCAGCACCCGGTTGACGGTGTCGACCCGCTTCTGCATCGTGCGGAACAGCGGCCGCATCTTCCGCACGATCAGGCTGACGGCGACGCCCAGCACCGGGACCACGGCCAGCAGCAGCGAGGACAGCGGCACGTCCTGGCCCAGCGCCATGATGATGCCGCCGACGCACATGATCGGCGCCGAGACCATCAGCGTGAAGGTCATCAGCACCAGCATCTGCACCTGCTGGACGTCGTTGGTGGTGCGGGTGATCAGCGAGGGGGCGCCGAAGTGGCCGACCTCGCGGGCCGAGAAGGCCTGCACCCGGTCGAAGACCGACGCGCGGATGTCGCGGCCGACGGCCATGGCGGTCCTGGCGCCGAAGTAGACCGCCCCGATGGAGCACAGCACCTGGGCGACCGTCACCCCGATCATGGTGGCGCCCATGCCCAGGATGTAGCCGGAGTCGCCCTTGACGACGCCGTTGTCGATGATGTCGGCGTTCAGGGTCGGCAGGAAGAGCGCCGCGATCGTCGACACGAGCTGCAGCACCACGAGCAGCCCGATGGGGCGTTTGTACGGTCCGAGGTGGGACCGCAGGAGTCGGATCAGCACACTGGTTACCTCGGTGTCGGGCGGCGAGCCAGTTCGGGCATGGACGCTGGCATCCCGGAAGGACGCACCCGGCCCGGCCGGGGTTGACCGGGGGGTGCGCGAGGACAGCCCGCCGTATCGGCCGGCGGGCAACCCTATCTTCCGTTACCGGGGCGACGCAGGGGATTTTCCCGGCACGACTTGACGCAACGCTGACCGAACGCGGGCGCCCGCAGGCAGGCCCGCGTGTCGTTCCTCACAGCGGAGCCCGGACCTTCGCGTGTCGTGCCTCACAGGGCCGGCCGTCCCGCGTGCCCGCGACCGCGGCCGCTGGCGTCCGCCGGCAACGTCACCTGCGTCTGGCCGTCCCGCGTGCCCGCGACCGCGGCGGAACCGCTCTCCGGTGTCAGGCGTGCAGCGTGCCGAACGCCCCCGGGTGGGTGTTCTCGCGCACCGCCCGGTACTGCTGGCGCACCGCCGAGCCGACCGGCGCCTCGTCACCCGGGTCCAGCAGCCGCGCCGCGGCCTGCTGCCACCGCGGCGGCTCGTGCTGCGGCTGCGACCCGAGCATCGCGCCCAGCGACCACGCCGCTTGCCGGGCCGCGCCCAGCGCCGCGTACTCCGCGGCCGGCGGGACCACCACGAGCGTGTTGAACAGCGCCGGCGCGATGGCCTGCACCGCGGGCAGCTCGGCCGCCGCGCCCAGCAGGAACACCCGGTGCACCTGCACGCCCTTGGCGCGCAGCACGTCCAGCGCGTCCGCCAGCCCGCACAGCATGCCCTCGAACGCCGCCCGCGCCAGGTGCTCCGGCTTCATCGAGTCGCGCCGCAGTCCGGCCAGGGTGCCCGCGGTGTGCGGCAGGTCCGGCGTCCGCTCGCCCTCCAGATAGGGGAGCAGCACCAGCCCGTACGAGCCCGGCGTCGACGTCAGCGCCAGCTCGGAGAGCCCGGCGAGGTCCGTGCCCAGCAGGTCGGCGGTGCCGCGCAGCGCCCGGACCGCGTTGCGCACCTGGACCAGCGGAAGGTGCCGGCCGGTGGCGTCGGCGTACCCGGTGATCGTCCCGGTGGGGTCCGCCAGCGCCTCGTGGTGCACCGCGAAGACGCTGCCGGCCGCGCCCAGCGAGACCACCGCGTCGCCCGGGCCGAGCCCGAGCCCCAGCGCGGCGGCCATGGTGTCGCCGGTGCCGGCCGAGATCAGCAGGCCCTCCGGGGTCTGCCCGGCGGGTTCCGCGGGGGCCAGCACGTCGGGCAGCTGGACCTGGTGGCCGAGCGCCAGCTCGACGAGGTCCGGGCGGTACTCGCCGGTGGCCGCCGACCAGTACCCGGTGCCGGAGGCGTCGCCGCGGTCGGTGGTGCGCCGGGCCGGCTGGCCCAGCAGCTGCCACACCAGCCAGTCGTGGGGGAGCAGCACCTGGGCGACGCGCTTGGCCGCGGACGGCTCGTGCTGGGCCAGCCAGCGCAGCTTGGCCACCGGGTACGCGGCCTGCGGGACGGCGCCGACCGCCTCCGCCCAGCCGCCGGGCCCGCCCAGCTCCTCGGCGAGATCGGCGGCCTGCACCTGAGCGCGCTGGTCACCGCGCAGCAGTGCGGGCCGCACGGTGACGCCGCCGGCATCGAGGGCGAGCAGCCCCTGCTGCTGGCCGGCGATGCCGATGGCCTGGACGCCCTCCAGCAGCCCGCCGGATGCCGCCTCGCCGAGGGAGAGCAGCCACGCCTGCGGGTCGATCTCGGTCGGCTTCCCGCCGTCCTCCAGCGGATGCGGTGCCTGGCCCTGCCGGACCACCGCCCCGGTCTCGCTGTCGCAGACCACGATCGTGGTGTGCGTGGTGGAACTCTCTATGCCGGCGACTTTCCCCATGCCGCCGATGATGCCGTATCTCAGGTGTTGGAGGTGCCCCAGTCGTCCTCCGGCGCGCTGCCGTTGCGCAGCGAGCGCACCTTCTGCGCGAGGGAGTCGGGCAGGTGGTCGCCGACCGTCGCGGAGACCTTGTCCGCGGTCTTGGCGGCGGCCTGCCGTCCCTGCAGCACCGCGGCCTCGGCGGTGTTGCGCACAGCGGGGTTCTGGGCGAGCTTCTGCGCCTGGGCGCGCAGCTGCTCGTACCGCTCGCGACCGGCGCGTGCGCCGAGCACGTAGCCGATCGCGGCTCCGGTGATGAACGTCAGCCGGTACAGCATGGCTCCACCCTTCTTCGTCCCTCGGGGCTGTTCGGCGCCTACCCTGCGCACCCGGGTGGCAACCCCGGGGCAAGTGGTTGGCGGAGCACCCCCCCACTTGCGCTAATGTATGTGTCGCACCGAGAGCGCGCCCTCCGGGACCATCCTGGCGGGTGCATTCGGCGCACGCAGAGCGATCCTCCGTAGCTCAATTGGCAGAGCAGCCGGCTGTTAACCGGCAGGTTACTGGTTCGAGTCCAGTCGGGGGAGCTCGGTCCTCCGTAGCTCAATTGGCAGAGCAGCCGGCTGTTAACCGGCAGGTTACTGGTTCGAGTCCAGTCGGGGGAGCGCTGGAAACGGGACCCCTCCGGGGTCCTTTTTCATGTGCGGTCCCCGGGGGTTCCGCGGGTGCGTCACCGGTTCCCGTGGTTTTCCCGGCCGCCGGGAACCGTGCGACCGCGCCGGCGAGTCCACCTGATGGCGTGTCTGTGACCCGTGCGGGCGACACATCGTATGAGCAGCTGTGCTGCGGCAGACGATGCGCACGGCGCGCCGTACGGGGCGGGAGCTCAGCCGGTTAGAGCAGCGGACTCATAATCCGCCGGTCGTGGGTTCGAGTCCCACCCGCCCCACCCTGCGGTACCTCGTGGTCAGCGGGGTCACCTGCGGAAACGCGCTCTGTCGAGCCTTCCCGGCCGAGCCCTTGCGAGGCGCCGGAAGGCCCGGTGAGCCCCGGGTGAGCCCGGAGGTTCCGGGTACCTCCATTGGTCGAGCCGGCGGCACGAGCCTGGCAGCCCTCCCGGACACGGCGCGGTCCGTCCTCGGGGAACGGGCCGGCACAGGTGCCGGACGTGAGCGTGAGCGTGGAGTGCCGCAGCACCTCCTTGATCACGTGCAGGTCTTCCACCGCCCGCGTGAGCGAGTGCCGCGGCTACGTCCCGAGGGTCGTTCCCGGCGACCACCACCTTGCCGAGCCCGGTTCCTCTCCGGGCCCAGATGATTCAGGCTCCGGCGAGCTAGCCTTCGGCCTTTTGCACCACGGCGTCGTTCTTGCCCTTCGCAGTGTCGAGTTCGGCCTGGCGCTCGGAGATGGCCGTGTCCTCAAAGCTCTTCTCCGCGGTGAAGTAAGCGCGGACAAGGTTTGCGGCCTTCAGGCCCTTGGCCAGGCCGGATGACGGGGTCTTCTCGGGCCAGGAGGCTCCGTGCGCGAGCTGAGTCGCCTTCAGATCAGGCGCACCGTCGGTTCCGTGGCTGCGGGAGGTGGTTCCACCATTCGATGCCGAGCATGCGCTGACCGTAAGGGCCGCCGCTGCGCCCACGACAGCGAGGGCAGCTCTGTGCGTACGTTTCATTGTCCGCCGTGCCTTCCATGCGTGGTTGTTCGAGGACGGCGGGAAGGCGTCGAAGTATTTCCGCAGCCCTGCCCGAGCGATGGCTTCGAAGCGACCAGCACCCGCCAGGCCGGCCAGCCGGTCTTCGAGACGCTGCCAGAGCGCTGAGAGGTCCTGTGATCCTGTCACCACGGCATCCGCAGATCGAGGGGATGCGAAGATCCCCGGCCATTCAGGCCGGACCATCCCGATCCTTCCACACGGGACGGCGAGGCCGCCCTCCAGAATGGGGTAGAGGTCCTGGAGTTGTCGGAGTAGGCGGCCTTCGATCTCGGGAGTCAGTTTTCTTTTGTCGTGCCCCGGCAGGACTCGAACCTGCCGCCCGGCGCGGACCGGGGGTCACCGCCCGAGCGGAGGTGACCCCCGGTCCGTGCCGGGCGGGTGCCGGGTGCGGGGCCTGGGCGGCGGGAGCCCGGCGAGGTCAGCCCACGAGCGGTCCGGTGACCGGCAGGACCACCTGGCACGGGACGGGCCGCGGGTGCGCCGGGTCCAGCGCGTTGAGCACGTCGGTGAGCGCGATCGGGTCGTACGCGATCTCCAGGTGGTCGCTGGCGTCCAGCGCGCACTGGTTCTGCACGGTGATGTTCGTGACGTTCGCCGCCGCCGGCAGGAACGCGTTGGTGTAGGGGGTGACCACCTCGTCCCCGGTCGTGGTGATGACGGTGTAGCCGACGCCCGGCACGGTCTCGCCGCCGGCGTTGAGCCCGGTCAGGAAGTCCGAGCCGATCTCCTGCTCCACACAGGCCGCGCACGCCGGGCCGACCACGAACTGGTTCGCCGGTTCGAGCAGGCCCAACTGGCGGCCGAACTCGGTGATCCCGTCGAGCGTCGTGCCGTTGTTGCTGGGCGACAGCGCCACCAGCCGGTCGGTCTTCGCCGCGCCGCCCAGGTACTTCAGGTAGTAGCGCGGCATCATGCCGCCCTGGGAGTGGCCGACCAGGTCGACCTTGGCGCTGCCGGTGGCGGCCAGCACCTGGTCCACGAACGACGACAGCCGGGCCGCGCCGGACTCGATGGGCCCGGTGCCCTGGATCGGCGAACCGGCGGACGGCCCTCCGTAGCTGAAGGCGAAGACGCAGTAGCCGTTGTTCGCCAGCAGCGGCGAGGCGCCGCCCCAGTTGTCGTTCATGTTCTCGAAGGTGCCGTGCACCAGCACCACCGGGTACGGGTGGGCCGAACTCGGCCGGCACGACCAGTCGTTCGCGCCCGGCGGGGCGACGGTCGGCAGCAGGAAGCCGCCGATGAAGCCGCTGCTGAAGTGGTAGTCGACCGGCAGCGGCCAGGAGGCCGCGGACGCGCCCTGGGTGACCCCCAGAGCGAGCCCGAGCGCCGCCGCGGCCGCCGCGGCTATGCGGAGAAAGGTCCGTTTCATGCTCCGGTACCGTCCCTTGCGCTGGAAAGTGCGGAAGAATTCCGGGCAGTGAGCGGCGCGATGCTAGGAAGCGCGCAGAGGACGGTCAACGGCGGTTTCCGCGTCCGGGAAAAGCCCGTCGGAAGATGCCAGGAACCGCGCCGCGGGCAAAGGCGGAACTGTCACCCGCGATACAGGAATCCGCCGGGCGGGCCCGGGTGCGGGCGGGATCCCGGGCAGGGGCGTGAGCTGGCCGCAGGCGGGATCCGGGCGGCGCCAAAGCCTGCGGCGACGGTGGTGAGCGCCGGGCGGACGCCCCGGTGCCGCCGACGTCCGATCTCTTGACTCGCCAGTAACATCGCCGCATACTCGCGGCGTGGAGGGTCCCTGGGCGCGAATGCCGGCGCGTTTCGCCGCGGAAGTGCGAAAGGAGCGGACCTCTCTCGCGGCCGAGATCATCACCGAGATACGGCGCCATGTCCCGGATTTCTCCCGGCCGCTCGTCGGGCAATTCGGCGCGGGAATCCAGCAGGGCGTGGAGACCGCGCTCGAGCAATTCGCCGACCTGCTGGAGGGCGCGGGAGAAGGCGCGCTCGGCGAGGAGCGGCTGCGGGTCCACCGGGCCCTGGGCCGGGGCGAGTTCGCCGAGGGCCGCAGCCTGGACGCCTTGCAGGCCGCGTACCGCGTCGGCGCCCGCGTCGCCTGGCGGCGCTACGCGCGCGTCGCCCGCGGCACCGGGCTCGGCGCCGACCGCATGGTGCTGCTCGCCGAGGCGATCTTCGCGCACATCGACGAGCTGGCCGCCGCGGCGGTGGCCGGCTATGCCGCGGCCCGTGCCGACGAGGCGGGCACCTTCGGCCGCCGCCGTCACCAGCTGCTGGACCTGATGGTCTCCGGCGCCGCGCCCGGCGCGGTGCGCGACGCCGCCCGCCTCGCGGACTGGCCGCTGCCCTCCGCCGTCGCCTGCGTGGCGCTCGGCGCCGCCGCCGCGCCGCCCGCGCGCACCCTGGCCCCCGCGCTGCGCCTGCCGGACCTGGTGCTGGCCGACCTCGACGGGCCCGAACCCTGCGTGCTGGTGCCGGAACC
>Ga0131853_10020992_pt1 | contig 11857 bp, 8 predicted proteins | sample TergutLab28metaG_FD_92764 | JGI IMG/M metagenome (GOLD analysis project Ga0131853, IMG submission 92764) | Labiotermes labralis P1 segment gut microbial communities from Petit-Saut dam, French Guiana - Lab288 P1 (version 2) (version 2) | ecosystem: Host-associated > Arthropoda: Insects >...
CAGCAGAAACAAATCTTTCTCTAGGCACTATAACCCGACATGAAGTTGAGCAGGCAAAATTAGCAGTGTTCCACGCAGAACAGGCCATCGCATCAACCTTAAATCAAAAATGGATGCTCATATTCAGAATAGAAAACCCCTCATTACTACATTAAAGTTAAAATAAAGGCAAACTGCCTATTGTCAACACCTCAATGCTGTGGTATTCTATTGACATATTCATAGGATTTTGTTAACAAGAGTGGGTGCAAGCCCACTCTTTAATATTATGTTCCAAAAGAAAGGACCACACATATGGTAGAAACTCTGCAAGCATTACTTTCTCCTGTGGTTGAATCAGAAGGTTGCGAACTGTACGATTTGGAATATGTAAAAGAAGGTTTCGATCGGATACTTCGGCTTTTTATCGACAAGGAAGAAGGTATTGACATTACCGATTGCGAGCGTGTTAGCCGTGCAGTAGAACTTGTTTTAGACGAACAAGACCCTATATCAGGCGAATATCGTTTGCAAGTCAGTTCTCCCGGGGTAGAGCGTAAACTTAAAACTCCGGCACATTATGCAAAATTTACAGGTCATAAGGTAAGTGTTCGCTTATTTGCCCCTCACGAGCCGGTCATGGGGCGGAAAAAATTTACCGGAAAATTAACAGAATTCGAAAACAATTGTGTAACCATCAAAACCGATGAAGACGATCAACCTTTTACATTCGATCTTTCAAAAATATCATCATGTCGGTTAATGGTTTTTGATTAATATAAGGGAGATAGCAATGGATAATGGTAGAGAACTTATCGAAGCATTAACGCAGGTGTCCAGCGAAAAAGGCATCGACAAAGAAGTCATATTCGAAGCGATAGAAGCCTCTCTGGTTTCTGCATGTAAAAAGCATTTTGGACAAAACGCAAATGTTCGTGTTGTAATAGACCGAGAAACCGGTGAGTACATTGTACTTGCGTCTAAAACCGTGTCTGAAATTGTTTCAGATGAAATGATTGAAATCAGCCTTGAAGATGCACGTAAGTTAAGTCCAACTTATGAAATTGATGACGTGCTTGAGGTAAAGCTAAAACCAGGTAATTTTGGACGTATATCTGCACAAACCGCAAAGCAAGTTGTTGTACAAAAATTTCGCGAAGCAGAGCGGGAAATTTTATATAATGAATACATCGATAAACAACACACAGTAATTACCGGTATTGTACAAAGGCGCGACCGCCGAAACATTATTTTAAACATAGGCAGACTTGAAGCGTATTTACCACAGCAAGAGCAAATTCCACGTGAAGTTTACCACTTTAACGATAGGCTGCGTGTTTACGTTCTTGAAGTTAGACAAAATACAAAAGGTCCGATTGTTAATGTGTCACGCTCCCATCCAGAGCTTTTAAAATATCTGTTTGAGCAAGAAGTACCTGAAATTAGTGATGGAACCGTAGAGATAAAATCTGCAGTTCGTGAAGCGGGAATGCGCAGTAAAATTGCGGTACACACCAACAATCCAAATGTTGATCCGATTGGTGCATGTGTTGGTCCTAGCGGGCAGCGTGTTAATATGATCAGTTCCGAACTTAGGGGCGAAAAACTCGACATTATCCAATGGAGCGAAGACCCTAAAAAATATATAACTGCAGCATTAAACCCAAGTAAAGTAATCGAAGTTGCGGTTAACGATGCGGATAAAACAGCCCATGTTGTTGTTCCAGACAATCAGTTGTCTTTAGCAATTGGTAAAGAAGGGCAAAATGCTCGCCTTGCGGCACGCCTCACCGGTTGGCGCATTGATATTAAAAGCGAATCTCAAGCCGCTGGTACTGATTTCTTAATATTCCCTGATATCGAACCAGTAGTAGAAGAAACAGCAGCAATTACTGAAACTCAACTTGAAGCCGCCTACGAAAACTTCTATGAGCTGCCAGCAGATGCTGAACCTGTAGTAGACAATATAGTAGAAGAATCAGCTACAGAAGAAGCGATTGCAGAAGAACCGGTTGCAGAAAAACCTAAAGAAGAACCAACTGCCGAAGAGCAACCCGCTACAGAAGAACATGCAGAATATTATGACGATGAATACTACGACGATGAATATTATGATGACGAATACTACGACGATGAATACTATGATGAAGAGTATTACGATGATGAATACTACGATGGAGAGTACGCAACAGACGAAACAACACCTGCCGCAGATACAGATAATCAATGATGAAAACAAGAAAAATACCACAGCGCAGATGTGTAGGGTGTCGTGAAATGAAAGACAAAATCCAGCTAATGCGCATTGCACATAAAAACGATGGCAGTCTATTTATAGATACCACCGACAAAGCAGGCGGACGAGGTGCATACTTATGCAAATCTATAGACTGCTTAGAAAAAGCAAGAAAAGCAAAAGGACTTGAGCGCTCACTTGGAAAAGGATGCGTTGTACCACAAGAAGTTTATGACTCATTAGCAGCAAAGCTATAGAAACAGAAAGGTAAGGTGGCTTAATGCCAAAGACCCGTGTGCATGAATTAGCAAAAGAACTAAATGTAACAAGCAAGGAACTCATAACCAAAATGGAGGCATATGGGAAAGCCGTTACCAATCATATGAGTTCTTTAGATGATGCCGATGCTTCACGGCTTAGAGGTGATTTTTCCAAGCCTAAGCCCATTGCAAGCCAACCACCCACCGCCAGCAAATCTGCTGACACTCCTCCAACGGAAAGAATTTCACGCCCTGCTGGAGAGGATGGCAAACCGCTACCACCAAGGCCGCGTCCACTTGGCCCTGATGGGCAGCCTCTGCCGCCAAGGCCTCGCCCACTTGGGCCAGATGGGCAGCCTTTGCCGCCAAGGCCACGTCCACTTGGCCCTGATGGCAAACCCCTGCCCCCAAGACCACGGCTTGGGCCTGATGGACAGCCACTGCCACCAAGGCCACGCCCTTTAGGTCCTGATGGCAAGCCTCTGCCTCCAAGACCACGGCTTGGACCTGATGGGCAGCCTTTGCCGCCAAGACCAAGACCTCTTGGCCCTGATGGCAAACCCCTGCCTCCAAGACCACGGCTTGGGCCTGATGGGCAGCCTTTACCACCAAGGCCACGCTCTGTTGGCGAAGATGGAAAACCACTTCCACCACGCCCAAGACCTACAGATGAAAATACCGCCAGTGGTGCTCAAACAGCAACTACAGAGTCATCTCGTCCAGCCCGGGATAATACAAAACCTCCTTACCAAAACCGTCCGCCTCGTGATGGTTCAAGGCCTCCTTATCAGGGAGGACAAGGCGGCAATAATCGTCCACCTCGTGACGGTTCAAGGCCTCCTTATCAAGGAGGACAAGGCGGCAATAATCGTCCACCTCGTGATGGTTCAAGGCCTCCTTATCAAGGAGGGCAAGGGGGCTCTCGTCCACCTTACCAAGGGGGGCAAAGTGGCAATCGCCCCGGCGGCGGTCAAAGGCCAGGCGGTGGCTCAAGGCCACCATTCCAAGGTGGTGGTAATCGCCCCGGTGGTGCACCAGGCGCAGGCGGAAGACCCGCCTTCGGTAGTAATCGCCCCGGTGGTGCCAGTGCAGGACGCCCAGGTGGCGCACCTGGCGCGCGCCCAAAAGAAGATAAAAAACCCGAAACCTCAACAAGAGGAGATAAACGAACAATTTGGAACCGTCAACAACATGCACAAACAGTTGGTGCAAAAAGAGACCGACGAGATTTTAACAATGAAAACGCTCAAGCACTTGACCGCCGTAAAGGAAGCAAACCAGCAACAAAAAAAGTGCCACCGGTACGTGTAGAACCAGATGTTTCACTAATAACCGTTGCAGAAACTATAACTGTGCGAGATTTGGCAGAAAAGTTAATGCGTTCTAATGCAGATATTATCAAAGTTTTGATGAAACAAGGCGTAATGGTTACAGCCAACCAAACCATAACTTTTGAAGCGGCATCCTTAGTTGCTGAATCATTTAACGTTTTGGTGGAAGAATATGTAGAAGTTGACGTGTTCGAAGAAGCCTTTTCATCAAAGCCTGATGAAGAAGACAGCCTTGAACCACGTCCACCTGTTGTTGTTGTTATGGGTCATGTTGACCACGGTAAAACATCCCTACTTGATGTAATTCGTAATGCAAATGTACAAAAATCCGAAGCTGGCGGCATTACACAGCACATTGGTGCCTATAGTATAAAGCTGAACGATAAACGTCTAACATTCCTAGATACCCCTGGCCATGAGGCATTTACCGCAATGCGTATGCGTGGAGCACAAGTTACAGACATTGCAATTTTAGTTGTAGCCGCAGATGATGGTGTTATGCCTCAAACGATTGAAGCCATTAACCATGCAAAGGCCGCCGGCGTTGAAATTATAGTAGCAATAACCATGATAGACAAAGAAAGTGCTAATATTGACAGAGTAAAAACACAACTTACAGAGCACAACTTACAACCAGAGGACTGGGGCGGCCAAACAATTACCGTGCCGGTGTCTGCACGTCAAAAAATTGGTATCGAGCAGCTTCTTGAAATGATTCTGCTCACAGCAGAAATGAAGGAATTACAAGCCAACCCTAACAAATCTGCACGAGGCAGTATAATTGAGGCAAAACTTGATAAAGGCCGGGGTCCCGTTGCAACGGTTCTAGTACAAGAAGGTACACTTAAAGTTGGAGATCCTGTAGTTGCAGGCGCATCCTTTGGTAAAGTACGTGCCATGGTAGATAGCCGCGGCCGTAATGTAAAAACCGCAGGACCATCCATGCCTGTTGAAATTATAGGGCTGGCAGATGTGCCAACAACCGGCGATATTTTATACACCGCTCAAAACGAAAAACAGGCGCGCCAACTTGCAGAAAGCGTAAAAGCAAAAGAACGTGTAGGTATGATTAAGTCAACTCAGGGTAAAGTATCTTTGGATGACTTGTTCAACCAAATTCAAGCCGGACAAATTAAAGATTTAAATGTTGTCGTAAAGGCCGATGTACAAGGTTCTGTAGAGGCACTGCGTAGCAGTTTAGAAAAACTGTCAAATGATGAAGTGCGTGTGCGTGTTATTCACACAGGCGCTGGTGCAGTTACAGAGTCTGATGTAATGTTGGCATCCGCATCAAATGCCATTATTATAGGCTTTAACGTACGTCCAGAACCAACTGCAAAATCCGTTGCAGATTCCGAAAAAGTTGATGTACGTTTTTATAGCGTAATCTACGCCGCCATAGATGATATTGAGGCAGCAATGAAAGGCATGCTTGATCCAGAATTTGAAGAAAAAATTATGGGCCATGCAGAGATTCGCCAAATTTTTAAAGCGTCTAACATTGGTACAATTGCTGGATGCTATATTACCGAAGGTAAGGTTACAAGAAATGCAAAAGTACGCCTTGTACGTGATGGGCGCATAGTTTACGATGGCACACTTGATACACTCCGTCGCTTTAAAGATGATGTACGCGAAGTTGCCACAGGTTATGAATGCGGTATGCTGTTTAGAAACTACAGCGATATTAAAGAGGGCGATAAAGTAGAAGCTTACACAATGGAAGAAATTCCAAGATAGTAGAAGCATCTGTGTTTCGCCCGCAGAATTGAGGAAGTGTCTCATGGCAAAAACACGAATAATTCGTATAAATGACGAAATAACCCGAGTTGCAGCAGAAGTAATACGTTCGGAGCTAACCGATCCGGGTATTGGAACTATCGTAACCGTTTTAAGGGCAGAAACTACAACAGACTTAAAACAATGCAAAATTTTTGTAAGCGTTTTAGGTGATGAAGAAAAACAAAAAACGACAATGGAAGCCCTTTCACGTGCCACAGGTTTCATTCGTAAGCGTATAGCCGAAATTATAAATCTCAGGCAAACTCCGGAAATTAAATTTATTTTCGATGACTCTATTGAGCATGGAATGCGAATGCGTAAGCTTATAGAGGAGCTTAATACGCCTAAGTAGTATTATAAAGAGAAATTCGGCGATGCAAAAAAACAAGTAAATAATGATAAAACCAAATTCAAGTGGTTACTGTCAAGTAACCACTTGAATTTTTTTATACAAAATTTATAACATTCCAAAATCAATTCTGTTAATTTCCAAAATTTTCAATGCAACATACAAGTCAATAGTGTTATAATGCCATTTGTGGTAAAATTAAAAAATATATAAAAGGTGGTTTTTTTGTGAAACAAGAAGTCCCATATTCATTTGCAAAAGCAAAATTTAATATGCGAAAAATTTCGATCATAGCATTAGCATGCCTTTTCACACTTGCGCCAATTCCATTATTTGCGAATCCGTCCCTACCCTATATCGCTCAATCTACGGAAATGCGCGGCCTTTGGGTAACAAGCGCCTACAATTTAGACTGGCCGTCTAGGCAAGGGCTATCCCCTGCGGAGCTTAAAGCCGAAATAGATGACATTTTAACACGAGCCGCAGCACAAAATATTAATGCTGTGTTTGTGCAAGTGCGTCCTGTTGGTGACGCACTTTATAGTTCATCAATTTTTCCGTGGTCGCATTTAATTTCAGGTACACAAGGTGTTGCTCCTGCAAATAATTTTGACCCTTTAGATTATTGGATACAGCAGGCACATGCCCTTGGTATAGAAGTTCATGCATGGCTTAACCCATTTCGTGTTACGTTTCCAAATCAAAATATTACGGATCCGGCAAATCTTTCTGCAAGCCACCCTGCAAGGCTTAATCCAAGTTGGGTTATCGCATATAGAAACAGCCTATTTTTTGATCCCGGCAATCCCGCTGCACGCCAATTAGTAGTAGATGGTGCAGCCGAACTTTTGCGCAACTATAATATTGATGGCATTCATTTAGACGATTATTTTTACCCTAGTCGAGATTTTCCAGATCAGATCACTTTTACGCGCTACGGCGGTGGGATGAATATTCACGATTGGCGCCGAGAGAATATAAATACACTTATTCGTGATTTACAGCGTATTACGCATCAAATAAATCCTAATGCCAGCTTTGGAGTTAGCCCTTTTGCCATTTGGCAAAATATTGACAGCGACCAAAGAGGAAGTGCAACAGGCGGCCTGGAATCCTATCACGCCCACTATGCAGATACTCGCCGTTGGGTAGTTGAAGGATGGGTAGATTATATCGTACCACAAATATACTGGGTAGAAGGTAATGCTGCCGCTTGTTATGAAGTTGTTCTAAGCTGGTGGGAAAACCTTGTAGACGGCACAAACGTGCGCCTGTATATCGGTCTTGCCCCATATAGAGAAGTAAACAGAGAAACAGATCCAAGGTTTGCAAACTGGAGAGAAGGAGAAATTACTCGTCAGTTGGAACGAAACGCGCGCTCACCAGTTGTAAACGGTAGCATTTTTTTCCGCGAACGGTTTATGCGAAGCGACGTTGGTGACGCAATTGGGCGGTTTTATACAAATAATCTGCCCACAAGGCCTGTCACTAACATTCCACCACCAACAATAACTACACGTCAAATACCACCCGTTATAAAAATGGATAGACTTTTTCTTGCACAGCCATCTTCTGCTACACGTACGGTTACCGACGCAAATGGTTTTTTTATGTTTGGTTCTGCCGTAGCCGGTGTACCCGTTTATGTAAATGGCCAGCTTATTACCGACCGCACAGCAGAAGGTTTTTTTAGTGTATTTTTACCATTGGTACGCGGCCAAAATATTTTTACATTTACACAAGCCGGCCAACCGGATGTAACACGTACAATCATCAACAACGCGCCCGCCGCACCGGGAGCACCTGCAACCATGGCAGTTGGCATAACAAATACTTTTCCAGCGACAGATGAATGGGCACGCCCCAATACAACTTTAACCTTACGTGCAACCGCTCCTGCAGGTGCAACTGTTACGGCTGAAATTGGCGGGCAAACAATTACCTTAACCCAGGCCAATACCAATTTAACAGCCACAGCCACCAATATAGTAGCCGCACAGTTTACTGGTAATTTTACACTTGACACTTTCGCCGCAGATGATGCGGTAATAGACATTGGCCGCCCGGTGTATACCATGACATGGAATGGTGAAACCCATACTGAAACTGCAGAAGGGCACATTCGGCAACTTGGCATAAACGCGCCGCGCTTTGCAGAAGTAACGTCAGATTCTGTTTGGGTATTCCCACAAGCAGGTACAACAGGCGGTTCAAACCTATTATTACAACGTGGACAGATAGATCGCATCGCTGCAATTTCCGGCAACTGGACTCACTTAGTTTCCGGTGGCTGGGTTCAAAATGAGCATATACGCACTTGGCGCGATACGGAATTAGTGCCTGAACAACCCACCATAAACCGCCCCAATTCTCCCGATTTAGGTTTTCTGTCCGAAGGACGTTACATTATAGGACAATATTGGGATACAATTACTTGGGCTTCTCCATTTTTTCCTGCTGTGCAAACAGAATTTGACGGCAGCGTGCTAATCATATCCTTAGGCATGCAAAATATTGCACCACCAATCTTTTTCACACCAGGAAACACTTTATTTTCTGATATTCGCATGGGTACCCATAATGGCGCAGCTGCCTATTTTATGACATTACGCGAAGGTGCAAACTTAGAAGGCTTTTATACAACCTATGTAGACGGTGAGCTTCGTCTAATACTGCGCCATCGTCGTTCTTTAACCGAGGGTGATTATCCATTTACAGGTTTCACATTTATAATTGATGCTGGCCATGGTGGAACAGACCCTGGCGCGATAGGCCCAATGGGTGCGGAAAAATCCGAGTCTGACTTAGTGCTAATTCACGCAAATATGTTAACTACAAAACTTGAAGCATTGGGTGCGAATGTAGTTAGATCACGTGATACAGACACATATTACTCCTTGCAGCAACGTGTAGACTTAAATCGTGCAATAGGTCCGGATATGTTCTTATCTCTACACACAAACGCAACTGCAGAAACTACCGATGCAACAAATATACGTGGTTTTACTGTATGGTACAGAAACGAAAATAGCCATCCTGCAGCATATTCATTTATGGAAAGTATGTATAATGTCAATCCAAGTACAAACCGCAACCAAGCACCGAATCAGGCAAATTTCTTTGTATGTCGCCCAATGTGGGCACCTGCTATTTTACTTGAAGCAAGTTTTACAAACAATATTCATGATTTTTCATGGATGATTTGTCCAAATGGCCAAGAAGATTATGTAAGGGCTATTGTTAACGCACTTTTGGCATATTACCGATAGAAAGGCCAACGTTTAATGGAACAGATAATTCAGTTAATATGTGAGCGAGAAAGTTTTGTCTTAACCGGACACACAAGCCCAGATGGCGATGCAATTGGTTCATGTTTTGGGCTTGCATTTGCCCTTGAAAAGCTTGGAAAAAAAGTAATCGTTATGCTTGAGCCATATCCACAAAAATATAATATAATTCCAGGGCACAAGTTTTTGCACAAAGGAGATAAACCAACTGATGTTGATGTGCTAATTGCGTTAGACTGCGGCGATATTAATCGATTAGGTTTGGGGCAAGAAGTATTCTCATGCGCTAAACATACTATATGCATCGACCACCATAAAACCAATGAAGGCTTTGCGCAATATAATTATATAGAACCAAACACAGCATCTACAAGCGAAATTGTGTTTCGTTTAATCGAGCAGCTAACTGAACCCACAATAGAAATAGCCCAGGCAATTTATGCCGGTATCGTTAGCGATACAAATGGGTTTAGATACGAGGCCACTTCCGCATCTACCATGCATATAGCCGCAAAACTTATGGATATGGGCATTCCATTTACAGATATTTATAACGAAGTCACTTATATACATGACTTCTCATCCAACTTAGCAAAGGGGATCGTAATACAAAACACAAAAAAAACAGATGATGACCGCATCATATATTCCCATATATCAAGAGAAGAACTTGCCAGTGTAGGTGCTGATTCTTCTGACCTAGACGGCCTTGTGGAGTATTTAAGAGATACCCGTGGTGCAAATATTGCCGCACTTATTTATGAAAAGGGCAAGCCACCTACTCCACCACCAGAAGAAAATACAGTTAAAATAAGCTTTCGCTCTAATGGACCGGATGTGTCTGCAGTTGCCGCAACAATAGGTGGCGGTGGACATCGCTTAGCCGCCGGTGCAACAACAACCGGTACTATCAATTCCGTAGCAGAGCAAGTTCTAAATTTACTTGAAAGTGAGCTAATCGCCTATGACCGGCGTACTTAATATCCATAAAGAAAAAGGCTACACATCCCATGATGTTGTTGCCATTGTAAGGAAAATTATAAGACAAAGTACCGGAGTAAAGTTAAAAGTAGGCCATACCGGTACATTAGACCCAGATGCTACAGGAGTTTTGCCAATTTGCTTAGGACGAGCAACAAAACTTTCTGACCACTTATCCTCGGCAGATAAAACCTATATTGCCGAGGTTATTTTAGGTGTTGAAACTAACACAGGTGATATCTCCGGTGAAATTATTGCAAAAAACGAAGTTAATTTTGATAAAAACTTAGTCGCCCAAGCTGTGAAATCCTTTAGTGGTGAGTATATGCAAATACCACCAATGTATTCTGCTATAAAAATAGGCGGCAAAAAACTCTATGATCTTGCCCGTCAGGGAAAATCAATTGAAAGACTCCCACGTCCGGTCATTATTCATAAAATAGGTATACAAAATTACTCACCTGATATTAATACATTTACGATCGAAGTCAAATGTTCAAAAGGCACATATATCCGCAGTTTGGCCACAGACATAGGGCAACGCTTAGGTTGTGGTGCAACAATGGGAAATCTTATACGCACACAAAGCGGTATTTTTTCTATAGATAGCGCACAAAAGCTTGAGATACTAGAAAACGGACAAATTAAAGAGTTTATCCAGCCGATAGAACGCTTGCTGCCCTACCCCAAGATATATGTAACAGACCAAGAACTTACACTTGCCAAAAATGGCAACCCTCTACCACTTTCTGCGCTTGGCATACAAACATATGACAAGTTTTGGGTTGCGGACAATGAACGATTAATTGGGCTATATTATAACGACTCAACAAAACTGCGCCCAGAGGTAATGCTGTGAGAGAAAACTGTGTGTTAACCATAGGTAAATTTGAAGGACTTCATTTAGGGCATCAAGCATTAATTCAAAAAACGGTATGTCACGCAAGCTTAATGAGAGTGCCTTCTATTATAATGATTTTTTCGCCCCATCCAAATATTTATTTTGGCGATACCAGCTACAAGCCACTTTTTACAGCAGATGAGCATGCCCATATTTTAGATGGCATGGGGATTAGCAACGTCTTTGCATACCCCTTTGATGAAAAATTGACTAATCTCTCGCCAAAAGATTTTTGCAACATTATTTTTACAGACTTCAAAGCAAAAATGGTAATAGTCGGCGAAAACTTTCGTTTTGGCAAAAGTCGCGCTGGTGATATTGCTTTTCTCAAAAACGAAGCAGCAAACCATAATGCAGATATACAAGCTATCCCAGATATATTTGCAAATGAAGAAAAAATAAGCACATCACAAATAAGAAATTTTCTTGGGAATACAAAATTAAAGGAAGCCTGCCTGCAATTGGGTTTTCCATTTTTTATATTCGGAACCGTTACAAAAGGCAAACAGTTAGGACGTACAATTGGCTTCCCTACCCTAAATATGTATCCACCAAAGGACAAGTTCCTTCCCCCAAATGGAGTTTATGCAACAACTACAACAATAAATGGCATTAAATATCGCAGCATAACCAATATTGGATTACGCCCGACAGTAGATACTGCAACTACGATTCGCTCAGTTGAAACCCACCTGTTAAACTATAATGGCGATGACTTATACGGCAAACACTGCAAAACAGAATTATTAGA
>Ga0131853_10020994_pt1 | contig 11857 bp, 10 predicted proteins | sample TergutLab28metaG_FD_92764 | JGI IMG/M metagenome (GOLD analysis project Ga0131853, IMG submission 92764) | Labiotermes labralis P1 segment gut microbial communities from Petit-Saut dam, French Guiana - Lab288 P1 (version 2) (version 2) | ecosystem: Host-associated > Arthropoda: Insects >...
GAGTTCCGGATCGAAACCGGTGAGGGGATGGGCATCCCCGACGACCTCCCACCTGAATTCCCAGGGCGGGAGCGGGGCAAGGCCCGGATCGACCCAGGAAGGCGTCGCGGAAAACGTCAGCCCGGTGCCCCGGTCCAGGGATACCGGCAGACCCGAGGTCGGCACGGTGTTTATCGTCACGCTTTCCACTTCGAAGGAAGGCGGGGGCAGGACGGTGATTTCGATTTCGTCGGATTTGACGTCGCCGTCGAAGGCCGAGACCGCCCACACGGAAACGGCGTTGTCCGCCGGTTCGTCCGCCCCCATGGTGAGGAGCCCCGTTGCCGATATCTCCGTGCCGGAACTCCGGTTGCCGGAGCGATGCCAGTTTACCTCGGTCGGCGGGTTGTGGTTCCCGGCGACGTCGGCCCGGAATTGGATATGTCCCCCGGGAAATGCCTCGTCCCCATGGCCCTCATGGTCTATCGTCAGGCCGGTAACCTCCGGAACGGGAACGGTAACGGTAACTTCGCCCCGAACCCTGCCCGGATCGTCGGAAACGGCCCGGAGAATGAAGGTCCGCTCCACATTCGGGACCTTGTCCGACACGGTCAGGAGGACCTCGTTGTCGTCCTGGTCCAGGATGCCGTCGCCCGGGATGCCGCCCGATATCTGCCACATGACGGTCCCCCGCGCATCCGGGTCATCCTGCGGATCGGTGAGGACGACGGCCCGGAAGACGGCGTTCCGCCCCCGCGCGACCGTCGCCTCGTAATCGTCGACAGGTTCCACCGTCACGCTTTCTACGGTAAAGGGTGCTGTTTTGATTGTAAGTGTAAGAGTACCGAAACGATTGGGACTGCCGACCAGTTCGGCCCGGACGGTGATTTTGGTCCCATCCGGTTCGTCGGCGGAAATCTCCAGCACGGCGCCTTTTTCGTCGCCGGTCACCTCGGTGCCCGTTTTGTGTCCGGAACCTATGCTCCAGGCAAGGCCGTAGCCGGACGGGGCATTGGAGACGTCGGCCTTCAGAACCACGTTCGCCCCCCGAAAGGTCGGTCCCGGGACGGCGACCGAGACGGTGACGGTTACCGGGACTACCGGAAAGTAGTCCGCACCGGAGGGATTGCGGCAGCCGGCGACGGTCAGGATGCCGACGGCGAGAACGATAAACGAAATCGATGCGTTTCTCCAACGAGACTTGATGTGGGACATGTTGCTCTCCTTCGCATATTTTTGAATTGGGGGCGGGCGTCCGGCCGTCCGGGCACCTTCCCCCATCATAATCATAATGTAGCCCCCCGCGGACCGGAAGGCAATGATCTTATTTTGGTTTTCGAGGATTTTATTTCAATTCTGTCGGGTGAAGGGTTTTCGGGAACGGACGGGCAGCGGCCCGGATTCGACAGGAATGCCCGGGCCTCTCCTGCCCCGTCAGTCCCCCCCAAGCCCGCCCAGGTCCGGCCTGATCACCATAAAACCGGCCGCCCCGACATTGAAGTCGATACGTTCCTCCCATGCGGCAAAAACCGTGTCGGCAACCGCCGCGACTCCGGAATAGACGAAGTTTTCCGGCAGGGGCGGGAGGGCGAACCGGACCGTCGGAAGGTCCGGTTCCAGGTACAGGGCGCGGCCGTCCGGGAAGAGGGCCAGCAAGGAATCGCCCGGGGAGAAGGCGTAAAGACCCGGCCCGTTCCCGCCGAGGTCGAAACGGCGGGTCCCGCCGAAGTCGGGCAGGACGAGGTCGGCCATGCCGGCCCCGGTTTCGGCGGCCAGTATCCTGAGGAGCCAGGAAAGGAGCGGGCCCGCGGCGTCCGGGGATTCGCCTGAAAGGACGGCCCGGAATTCGCCGGGCGTGATGCGGCGGGTCTCCCCGTCAAGGCTTTCGGCCCTGAGGAACAACGTGTCCCGCCGGCCGGGGCCCGGCCCGAAGGTCCTGAAATACCAGGCCCCGCCCTTCAGATGAAGCTCGGTAACGTCCCAGCCCCGGTCGGCGGGGAAGGGATCGAAGGCCGGGAACCGGAGGGGAAGGACGAGGCCGGAATCCGGGTCGAAGGTCCAGAAACGGGGCTCCGGCGGGGGAAGCTCCGGTTCGGCGAACCAGTCGTCCCGGTACAGGAGGGCGAAGGGAGCCCCGTCCGCACCGGGGCTGAGGAAGGCCCCCACGGTGTAGGCCCGGGCGAACGGCTCGGCGGGAACGGCGTACAGGGCGAGTCCCCGTTCCTCCCGGGCAAGGCGGAGAAAGCCGTATCGGTTGACCGCCATCGAAAGCCCCTCGTCCCCCGCAAGGAGGAACCGGAGGTGCCGGGCATGGGGCCAGGGAACCAGGGCGGCGGCGTTCACCGCCCCGCCGATGTCGGTAAGGTGGACCGGGCCGTCCTCTTCCAGGACGAACCAGAGGGGGAACTCCCCGGCCCGGAGCACGGCAATCGGCGGAATTCCGGGAGGGACCGCCGATTCCGGCCCTTCCTTTCGGCCGGAACAGGAAAGCAGGGCAAGCGCGAGCAGGAAATACGGGGCCGATGATTTCATCCTTCCATTATAACGGGCTTTTCGGACCGTAAAAAGTCCGGAGTCAGGAAGGCCCCATCCCGATACGCCGTTGTCGTACGAAACTCACGGTCCGACCTGCCGCAGACAAATCGGACGATCGGATACCCTTGCAAAGGACGGGCGGATGGGATACCCTGATCGCAGGAGGCTACCTATGTTCGAAGAGCAGGTAAGAACCGCGCTTGAGGATGTCCGCCCCAATTTGCAGGCGGACGGCGGGGACGTCGAATTCGTGTCGGTTTCCGACGACGGGACCGTTTCGGTGAAGCTGCAGGGAAAGTGCAGCGGTTGCCCGATGTCGCAGATGACGGTGAAGCTGGGGATAGAAACCTACCTGAAGAAGAAAATTCCGCAGGTAACGTCCGTGGTCAGCGTCTAGATCGGTTGCCCCGATCCGCACGTCGCGGCTTTGCGGCCTCCGTACGCGGATCGGGATCTATGATTTTACGATGAAAAAACCGCATATCCCGCTTCGTCGGGCCGATTTCATGGTTGTCGTTCCCGCCTTCCTTGTCCTCCTTGCCGTTTTTTTTACCTCGTACTCCGGGGGGAACGGGAAACCGACGGTGAACATCAGGGCCGACGGCGGGATATGGGCCTTTCCCCTGGACGCCGAGGAGACCGTCCGGCTTTCCGGCCCGCTGGGGGAGACGGTGGTCCGCATCGAGGGGGGCCGGGCCTACGTGCTGTCCTCGCCCTGTGCGGACGGTATCTGCATAACGATGGGGGCAATCCGGAAACCCGGCGGGTGGGTCGCCTGCCTTCCCAACCGGGTGATGCTGTACGTGGCCGAGGAAAACGGCGATGAGGACATCGTTGCCCGGTGAGTCCTCCGGCCGGGACCGTTCCGACGCGGTGGCCCTCCTGGGCGCCCTGTGTTTCTTCCTCTCCGCCATCGAGTACCTCGTTCCCCGGCCGCTTCCCTTCATGAGGCTGGGACTTGCGAACCTTCCCCTGCTGTTGGCCCTGCGCATCCTCGGCCCCGGCGACTTCTTCCGCCTGACGCTGCTTAAGGTTGCGGGACAGTCGCTGCTCGGCGGGACCTTCCTGTCGTTCCTCCTGCTCTTTTCCCTTGTCGGCAGCTTCGGTTCCGCCCTGCTGATGTACGGCCTTTCCCGGCTGCCGGAACGCTTCAGGCCGGGATTCGTGGGCCTGGGCTGCGCCGGGGCGATGGCGTCCAACGCCGGGCAACTGCTGGTCGCCGGCCACGGACTGCTCTTCGGCGACGCGGCCCGGCTGTTCGCCCCGCCCTTCCTCGCCGGGGGATTCCTCACCGGCATCGCCCTGGGCCTTTTCTGCGGGTACTTCTGCCTGAACTCCCGCTGGTACGCCGGGCACCTTGCCGGCCTGCCCGCTTCCGCCACCTTGCCGACCGTTCCCGCCCGGCCGCTCCCGGAAACCCGGGCGGCCGAGGCCCTTCCCGGAAGGAAGGGCCGGGGGCTTTCCGCCCTGGTCAACGCCGACGAGCTGTTCGTGGCCGGCATCCTCATGGCGGCGCTTTTCCTCTTCGGCCACGGCCTGCCCGTCCGTGCCCTGCGGTTCCTGTTCTTCTGCCTCTGCGTCCCCCTCCTGGGCCGGCGGAACAACTACCCGGCAACCCTGGTACTTATCCTCAGCGTCGTCGTTTTCGGCCTGCTGGTCCCGCACGGCAAGGTGCTGTTCGTCGTCGGCCCCCTTACCGTAACCTCCGGCAGCCTGACCTCCTCCCTGGACCGGGCCCTGACACTCTCCGGCCTTATGATGCTTTCCCGCGCCTGCGTCAAGGCCGACCTCCGCCTGCCCGGCACCTTCGGGTCGCTGTTGGCCCGAAGCCTGTGCCTCCTGGAACTTATGCGGGCGAACCGTCCCCTGCGGAAGACGGACAAGGCCGGCCTGACGGCAAGGCTCGACCGGATGCTGCTGGAACTGGAAGCCGGCGCCGCCCGCGGTCCGGAACCCGGCAGGGACGGCACCGGCGGCAAGGTCCGCAATCCGCGGGGGATACTGCTTCTGGCCGGCCTGGTTCTGGCAACCGCTCTTTTGGGATTGGTTTGAGGGGGAGGAAGCTTCCGCGGACGCTGAAGAAGATGAATTGACGTACGAATACGTCGATACGTTTTTCTCGTTACTTGAGGAAAACAAAACCAAAATAACCGATGCCTAAACGATTCCGGGTTACGGTTTGGCGGACTTTGTTCCATACCGATTCCCGCATCCCCTACCCCCGAACCTCGACCTCCCCGTCCCGCATTACGGCGATCCTGTCGCAGAGATATTCGGTCGCGGCCCGGTCGTGGGAGATGAACAGGATGGCAAGGCCCAGGCTCCGGCGGAGCTCGGCGAGGAGGTCCAGGATACGGCCGCCTGAGACGACGTCCAGGGAGCTGACCGCCTCGTCGGCAACCAGCAGTTCCGGCTCCGGCATCAGGGCGCGGGCGATGCAGACCCGCTGCTTCTGGCCGCCCGAAAGCTCGGCGGCGCGGCGGTTCAGGAAGGAACGGTCAAGCCCGACCAGGGCCAACATCCTGTCCACCCGCAGTTCCCGTTCCGCGGGCGTTCCCCTGCGGCCCAGGTCCAACGGTTCCCGCAGCAGCCGGCCGATCCTCAGCGCCGGGTTCAGCGAGGCGCCGGGTTCCTGGAACACCGGCTGCGCCGCGCCCCGTTCCGGCCCCTCCCCCCGCCGCCGAAAAACGATCTCTCCCCGATAGGGGATCAGGCCCAGGACGCACCGGGCCAGCGTGCTTTTGCCGCTCCCGGAAGGCCCCTCCAGCCCGAAAATCTCCCCGGGCGCGATTTCCAGGTTCACCCCTTTCAGGACCGTCTTCTCCGACCGCTTCCGGAACGCTCCGATTCCCGGAGCCGGATACCCGCAGGAAAGGTCCCGGATACGGAGCAGGGTGTCCGATGCGGAAGGGCTTTGGGGGGGGCAAGCCCCCCTCCGCTCCATCCCCACTACCGCGGGTATTCCGCTACCCCCCGAGCGGGGGCCCTGCCCCCGCAACGCCCCCGCATCGACCGGCAGGGCGTCGCGTCCTCCGGCCAAAACCGGTTCTTCCGGGCCGCGGGCCGGCGGGTTTTTCCTCCGGCCCACGGCGACGGCAAGGCTTGCGGTGTAGGAATGTCCGGGCGCTTCGAAGAGGGTGCGGCTCGGCCCCTCGTCCACGATGCGGCCCTCCCGCATCACCAGGGTCCGGGAGCAGAGGCGGCCGGCAAGGGCCAGGTCGTGGGAGATGAAAAGGACCGCCGTGCCGAATTCCCGGTTGACCTGCCGGAGAAGCCGGACGATGTTTTCCCCGTTTTCCGAATCCAGGGAGCTGGTCGGCTCGTCGGCGATAAGCAGTCTCGGGCGGCAGGCCGTGGCCATCGCGATCATCACCCGTTGGCACATGCCGCCGGAAAGTTGATGGGGGAAGCTTGCGGCGATCCGTTCCGGATCGGGGAAGTTCAGGCGGCGGAGGATGTCGGCGATCTTTTCCGGCGGTGCCGGAAGCCGATGCAGGGTGAGGGCCTCGGCGATCTGTTTCCCGACCGGCATCAGCGGGTTCAGGGACCGACGGGGTTCCTGGAAGATCATGGCGATCCTGAGGCCCCGGATCCGGCAGAGTTCGGGTTCGGAAAGCCGGCGCAGGTCGATAAGCCGGCCTTCGGTCCCGGTTTCCGATCCGGGGGAATCGGTTACGGGCGGTCCATCATCCAAAGGATGACGGACTCGGAGATTTGCGGGGCAAATCTCCGAATCCGATCTGCCTTCGGCAGATCGGATCGGGGGCGTTGCGGGGCGGAGCCCCGCTCGGGGGGTAGCGGAATACCCGCGGTAGCGGGGATGGAGCGAAGGGGGGCTTGGCCCCCCTCCCGGGGATTCGGATTCCGTGCGGAACAGTATCTCGCCGCCGGAGATTTTCGCCGCTTCCGGGAGCAGGCCGGTAACGGCGAGGGAAGTCAGAGTCTTGCCGCAGCCGGATTCGCCGACCAGGGCCACCGGTTCGCCCGCCTTCACCGAGAAGGAACAGTCCCGAATCACCGGAAGACCGGGCTTTCCGGTGATCTCCACCGACAGGCGGCGCACCTCGAGCAGGGTTTCCATCTCAGCCCCCGAACTTCCGGCGGAGGCCGTTGCCCAGGCAGTGGAAGCCGACGGCGGTGAGCATGACGGCAAGGCCGGGGGCCAGGGCGCACCAGGGGGCGTCGTACAGGAATATCTGGGCCTCGGCCAGCATCCGTCCCCAGCTCGGTTCCGGGGGCTGGATGCCCAGGCCCAGGTAGCTCATCGCCGACTCGGCAAGGATTGCGTTCGAAAGCCCGATTGCGGCGGCCGGAAGCAGCGAACCTTTCAAATTGGGCAGGACGTGGACGAAAAGGATGCGGGGAAGGCCGCAACCGAGGAGCTTCTCGGCAAGGACGAAGTCGGCATCCCGGCAGGCAAGGGTCCCGCCACGGGCGAGGCGGGTAAAGCTCGGGACGAAGAGGACGGCAAGGGCCAGCAGCAGGGTGCCCTGGCCGTTCCCGAGCAGGGCCACCATCACCAGGGCGAAGAGGATGCCGGGAAAGGAGCTTACCGCGTCCATGACACGCATCACAAGTTCGTCGGCGATGCCGCCGAGGTAGCCGGCGACCAGGCCGAGGGCGGTTCCCAGGGCCAGGGAAGATGTCACGACGAGCAGGGCCAGGACCAGCGTCTGCCGGCTTCCGGCGAGGACGCGGGCCAGGACGTCCCGGCCGAAGTTGTCCGTTCCGGCCGGCCGCTCGATTCCGGGCGGGAGGAAGCGGTCGGCGGCCTCCATGCGGTTGTGGTCCGGGCCGAACAGGGAGGCAAACGGCATCAGCAGGATCGGGACGAGGAGGACGATGCCCAGCCTGAGTTCGCCGTTCATCTCCGCCTCCCCTCCAGCCCGATTCGGGGGTCTATCGCCCGTATGGCGATGTCCACCAGGGTGTTGGCCAGGATCACCAGGACGGCGGCCAGAACGACCAGGGCCTGGACCACGGGAAAATCCCGGGAGGCGATCGAGGCGACCAGGAGCCGGCCGACGCCGGGCAGGGAAAAGACCTGTTCGACAATGATCGAGCCGGAAAGCGTCTCCCCCAGGATCATCCCCAGGACCGTTACGGCCGGAATCAGGGCGTTGCGCAGGGCATGCCGGTACAGGGCCAGGGGCCGGGAGGAACCCTTGCCCCGGGCGGTCCTGAAGTAGTCGGCCCGCTGTTCCCTGAACAGGGATTCCCTGAGGAACTTGGCCAAAATAGCCGCATTGGGGATCGCGACGGCGAGGGCCGCGGGCAAAAGGCCCAGGAGGAAGGCCGGAACGTTCTCCCGATGGTCGACGTAGGCCCCCACGGAAAAGAGGCGCAGGCCGATCCCGAAGCCCCAGATCAGGAGGATGCCGAGGAAGAAGCCCGGAATCCCCAGGCCGCAGGCGGTAAGGACGCCGGTCATGCGGTCGACGATCCCCCCTTCCCGCCTGACCGAAACCAGCGAGGTCGGGACGGCGATGAGCAGGGTCAGGATCAGGGCCAGGGAGGCAAGGGAAAAGGTAACCGGGAGGCGTTCGGCGACCAGGCCGGCCACCCGTTCCCCCCGAAAGCGGACCGATTCCCCCCAGTCGCCCGAAAAAATGCCCCCGAGCCACGCGAGGTAGCGGACGGCGGGATTCCGGTCCAGCCCGAGCTCGGACCAGAGACGGGCGATCTGTTCCTCGGTGGCGTCGATTCCCAGGGCGTGGACGGCGGCGTCGCCGGAAACGACGCCGAACGCGAGGAAGGAAAACAGCGAGACCAGGAAAACGGTGATCAGGGCGGAGCCTATTCTCCTGAGGGCGAAACGCAAGTGTCCTTCCCGCTACCGGCCGTTCTACCTGGCGTACATCGAGGCGAAGTCGGTAACCGACAGGGGGTACTCCAGAATTCCGGCGAAGGCCCCCCGGCGGAAAACCCTGAAGGCCAGGATGTCCTGCAGGTAGACGCTGGCGGCATTTTCGACGACGGCCCGCTGTGCCAGGCCGTAGTACAGGATGCGGCTTTCCTCGTCCTGGGCGGAAACTGCCAGGTCGAAGGCCCGGTCGAACTCGGGGGCCGAAAAGTTGGTGAAGTTGGAACCGCTGTCCGAACGGTAGCGGGCCAGGAAGCTCCGGGGGGAGGCCGTCCTGCCGTCAACGGAGATCACCGTGGTCTGGAAGTCCCGGTCCCGGTTGATCCGCGAAAGCCAGGTGGCCCAGTCCACGAGCCGTATCGTCGCCTTTACCCCGATCCGTTCCAGCTGCGAGACGATGACCTGCGCCGTATCGACATGCATCGTGTAATTCGAGGGAACGGTAATCTCTATGGAAAGTTCCCGCCCCCCTTCCCCGAAGCCGGCCTCGGCAAGGAGGGAGCGGGCCAGTTCCGGATCGTGGGGATAGGCGGCCTCCAGGGATTCCTCGTAGTACAGGGAGAGACCCGGGATCACCGGGCTTCCGACAGGACTGCCCCTGCCGAAGAAGGCCAGGTCGATGATTTCCTGCCGGTCGATCCCGTAGTTGAAGGCGCGGCGTACCCGGAGATCGTCGAAGGGCGGGGCTGCGTTGTTCAGGACGAATTTCTGCACCATCGCCGTATGGAAGGGAACGACGTCGAAACGGGCCGGGTCGGCCTGCCGGGCGATGGCCTCGGTAAAGAAGGCCCCGTCTATGCTCCCGGAGCGCAGGGCCAGAAAGGCGGCGTACTGGTCGTCGAAGAACACGATCGTAACCTTCTCCAGCCGGGGAACGTCCTCCCGCCAGTAATCCGGAAACCGCCGCAGCACCAGCGACTGCTGGACCGTATAGCTTTCGACGAAGAAGGGCCCGGTGCCGACGGCCCGCGTCTGCCGGTCGGTACTGCCCGCCTTCACGATGCCCACGGTGAGGAAGGGGAGAAAGTCGGGGTCCGGCACGGACAGGTTGATCCGCAGGTCCCGTTCCCCGACGAATTCGATACTTTCGACGGCCCGCAGTCCGTCGAGGCCCGCTTCCGCCGCCGTTTCCAGGGAAAACCGCACGTCCTCCCTGGTAAGCGGCGAGCCGTCATGGAAGAGGACGCCGGAGCGGAGGGTAAACTCGTGGACGAGGCCGCCTTCAAGCATGCGGTAGGATTCGGCCAGGGCGACAGGATGCCGGCCTTCGGTGTCCGGCCGTACCAGGCCCTCGAACACGTTGAACATGATGCTCCTGCCGTCCGCCGAGCTGGAGGGCGCAAGCGGGTCCAGGGTGTCCGGTTCGGTGAAGAACGCATACCGCAGTTCGCCCGGCATGCCGGAAGCGGCCCGTTCCCCGGAACAGCCGAAAAAGGCCGGCAGGAATGCCGCCAACAGAAGGGCCGCCTTCGGCAGGACCCGGTTCTTGCTCTCCGTCATCCCTCGATAGTACTTCATTTGAGCCTTCATGGAAAGATGGAGGGTATCGATTGGGGGAATTTCTTTCATTCGGAGGGATGATCTATGGAAGAAAGCCGGCCGGTTTTCGGTTATCGGCCGGAATCCGGGCCGTCCGGGGTTCCCGCCCCGTCCGGAAGCCGTCTTTCCTGCCTCCGCAGCAGGTTTTGGGCCATTTCCAGGACGAACTCCTGCGTGTCGGAGGAAAGCCTGCCGAACACGGCCACGAGTTCCTTCTCGTAGGGCGAGGCGGGGCCGAGCATCTCGCCCGAGCCGCGACGGAGCCATTCCTCGTTGACGGCGAAGGTCGCGCAGATCAGCTTGACGTTCTTGTCGGTAAGGGCGATCTTCCCGAGCTCGATCATCGACACGGTATTCTGCGTAAGACCGATCCGTCGGGCAAAATCCCCCTGGTTCAGCCCCAAGGCCTTACGTACCAGCCGTATTCGGTCGAGCGCGTCCATTTTTCCTTCCATTATAGTCGCAACGGTGGAATATCAAATACAGCTAGAAGAATATCAACGACATGGAAAATTTTCAATACGACCGTTACCGAGCGAAAGCGCCGGTTTGCCGGATTCCGTCGGGCCGTAACCGGCCCTTTCGAACAAATTTATCAAATTCACTTGAAAGGTACTTGACCTAATTAACATTTTCTGATACTATTTTAACAGTGAATTGTAAAGAATGCGGGCTTGGTGCGACGAATGAGATGAGAATCCTCGGAATTTCCCGCCTTTTGACGGGCGGGAACAAGGTCAGGCTTCTTGAATGGGTCCGTCTCGCCTTTGCGGCGGAAAGCTCCGTCCGCAATTCACGCGGCTTCGATTTGGGCAACGGGGATCAGGCAGGGGAGAAAGCCCGGGAGTATTCCCGCGGCGAGATTTTGGAAAGAGGAGAAGAAGGATGAAAAGATTGGGTAAATTGGCGGCAATCCTGCTTACCGCGGGGTTCGTGGCGGGCCTGGCGGGTTGCCCCGTCACGGGAGATGACGGCGGAGGTGGCGGCGGCGGCGACGGAGGAGCCTATGCCGAGTACTATGAGGGCACTTTCAGGAACAACCAGAACGGAACCACGGAAGTCGTGAACAACACCGGCTCCGATATGCTGTTGTTTACCGGTGAGGTAATCGGCAAGGCGTTCATAGTCGGCGGCGTAAAATCCGGAACCAGGGCCAACGTCAATTTCTCGAGCGAAAGCGACTGGACGGTCGGGGGCTACAAGCTGCTGAGGGCCGTAAAACAGACCGAGTTCGAGAAGGCGGGAGATCAGTCAAGGGTCGATCACACGGCCATGGTAACCGATGGGGAAGGCAAGAGATTCACCACCAGCATTACCTCCACCACCGACGGCGATTATCAGTACCAGGTTTACAACAGGAGCAGGGATTACGGCCTGGAGCTCAGGGAGAATTCTCCCGAAGGAAGGAAAGTAGCGTATCTTACCAAGGGCGAGGTCCGGCGTTTTATCCGTACGCCGAACAGCGATATGCTGACGCTGTTTCCGGTGTGGGTCGCTTTCAACAACCAGTCGAAAAGCATCGTTACGTTCACCCCCAGCGATGTCCTTTCGTCCTTGGACATACAGCCCAAGCGGACAAACGAGGAAGTGTCGCCGTATTATTTCCCGGTAGATGGAACCAACGTCAACATCCAGTTTCCCAATATCACCTTGCCGTTTGCCGCCGTCAACGTCAGGAACAACGGTCAGTTGGTGGCAAACTTTAGGATTGCCAACACCATAAAAACGCCCCAGAGCGGTTACTCGGGTATTACCAGCGGTGCAAGGGAATCCTACGAAGTGCCATCCGACGGCGAACCTCTGAATCTCAATCTTGCAATGTCGCAAGGCAACACCGTGGTTAATGTCAGGTTTGAAGACAAGCCGGGCGAGGACGCAGTGCTCAAAAACGGCTATCTGTATACGGTTACCCTTACCCTCAAAACCGGAGGAAATCCCGGC
>Ga0131853_10020995_pt1 | contig 11857 bp, 5 predicted proteins | sample TergutLab28metaG_FD_92764 | JGI IMG/M metagenome (GOLD analysis project Ga0131853, IMG submission 92764) | Labiotermes labralis P1 segment gut microbial communities from Petit-Saut dam, French Guiana - Lab288 P1 (version 2) (version 2) | ecosystem: Host-associated > Arthropoda: Insects >...
CGAGGCTGAGTGGACCCCGTTCCAGACCCACTACTACTCAGAAAATCTGGTAGCGCCGGGGATCGAACCCGGGACCTCTGTATCTGTAGCCAGAAACTCTGACCACTAGACCACAGAGGCTTCGCTCCATCGTAGCTGTACCAGTATTATGACCTGTACCGGAGGCTGCGGTTACAGTTTTCAGTACTCCTGATGATGGGCGCTGTGAAACTCGAAACATGTAGAGTGACTTTGCAGTAAATAAATATCTGCATACTGTTGTATCTGGTTGGGTTTTTATTAACATATCTTAAGTAAGTTGCCTGAAGGGCTACACGAAAGTCGCATGATGTGTAGACTCTCCTTGAATTCGGTACTATAGCACACCAGATAAAATTTTCTGTGGCACAGTCTATGATAATTTTCAAATTAAAAAAGTTTTGCGTACTGTAAAATTATTCATGAAATTGGGTGGAATATGGCGTGCGTACGCTGCAGATCTCGATGCTTTGGAGTGACTGGACCAAGTCTCAGGTAATATGTTTCCAATTTCATGGCTGACGTGCCTGCCTAGCAGCGACGAACACTCTCAAAGTCACAGGTATTACCACATTCAAAGTACAGGCGTACGATTCTAAGAATTTCATTTTCATTCTGATTATTTGCATCCAGTATCAGGTTTCATTATTTGCCCCAGTCAATTTTAGATCAAACTGGGTCACAATGAAGAAAGCTTGAAAGTTCAGATGGTCTCAACGTGAAGCATCATTGTATTGTTTCATTGCGAACGGAGTTTCATTTCGCATAGTAAACCAACAAAATAATTGTTATAGGGCTACATAAACTTCAACGTATTTATCAACATTTTGCTAAACATGTGCGCGTCTTCTTGGTACATGAACCTCACCTGTACATTATCCATAAACACCTAAAACGGCTACGTGATGCGGCACATTTTTTTTGCATTATCTAAGTTGTAGTCCTGTTACAGTTGACACGTTTCGTCATGTTTTCAGTCGTGATGACTTTCGTCACCCTGACTATTTACAATATTAAACCGAAAGAAACCCCACTCGTCCTACAATAGGATCACTGTTTATGTCTAAATGATATAAATCACAGCACATTTTTCTACGCTATCACAAAATTGTTTGGGTATTACATTCCATGATATTGAATTTGTACCAGGACGGAAACGAACCTTTGGAAATCTCTCCCACTCGTAAGATTCAATAAAACGATTAGCGATTATCAGAGACTTCATAAAATATAAATGCTCCTGGCCGATTGCGAAATCAGTATCCAGTTTTTAATAGCCTGAGTGTCGTTGTGGTTATTTTAAAAATTAGATGCATGTGTACATCAAGACTGGACGAGATACGACGAAATAATGGGATAGAAAAAAAAAAGAAAGAAAGGTAAGTGGATGGATGGATGGATGGATGGATGGACGGACTGGAAGAAGTGGTAATTCCGAACCAGAATTTCACACATTCCCGCCAATGTATAGGGCTATATTTATCAAGGTTACGCAGGGTATTTAATACCGACACGCGGTGACAGACGGAGGTGAGACATAGCAGTACAAGCCGGAAAGTCGCGGGTTTGATTGCCAATGGTGTCATTTGAATTATTCAATGACTTAATTCTACCGGCGGCACTATGACCCTTGGGTCAACTCGACTTCTAATACAAATGAGTACCAGGAATGTCTCTTAGGAAGTACAGTTGTCCGGTATGTATTTGTGATATTAACAGGCGCATCTTACCACCTTCGTACGCCAATTGTCATGAAATCCGAAAGCCCCAGTGCCTGTCGAGGCTTGTAAAGAGATAGCTTTAGCTTTTTAGGGTGTTTAAGGAAAATCTGAGGTAACAGCCAATCGTAATTACTAATGGCATTGTCTACAGTGTAACATTTATTAAAAAGACCGAAAATTGAACTTTGGTTTTATGAATCTAATTTTGTTATATAGCCTCCTGCGACATGCATCGGCCACGCATGTGGCAGTCTTCAGGATGGTAAGTGCAAGAATACAAATACATATGTAGTATGTCGGGATGGCCACGTGACTGGCCGAAACATGGCGGTGGTCACTATATAATAAAATTTACATTCACGAAGTCAAATTTCAAATGTTGGTCCCTTTAATAGATGCTATGCGTCTGATTGATGCGAGGAATACGGAACCTATCAAATTTCCTACAGTCTTATGCCTTTAGACTCGGTCTGAGGCGGAGCACTATCTCTCCACAAATATACTTAGACCCTCATCCTCCCTGTGCTTAATTGATCCGAAATCAATTCCCGCCCGAGAGCTTCACGGCATTAGCTCCATCTTTCACCCGATATAACCAAACGAGTTTAGAAGGGGAGAGTAGAGGAGAGAAGAGTAGAGGAGAGGATAGAGGAGTAGAGGAGAGGAGAGAGAGAATCACCTGTTTGTTTCTCTTGTTCATTCTTGCCTGAACTTATTCATTTATTTGTCTCTTTAGTCATATGTAACTGAATTAGAGTTCAGAAGACACGGCGTCCGAAAAATTGATTGAAGGTGTACGAGTTGGAAAGAATGTGGAAGGAAACGTTCGTGGCTTACATTAAATGCTGTCCTTGAGTTTCTCTGGAAGGGCTGAGAAAATACTCGAAATATCTTGGGATATTTCTGAGGATATTTTGTTTTCCTTTCGATATTCAAACTGGTCCCCTTCCCGAACAAACCTGCTCTGCTCATCGCCTGTTATACATAAATACAAGACCCTAAAGCGTATATGAAGAAATATTAAGTTGACTGATGGCAGACGGTAACATCTTACTACTAACAAATAAATCCAAATATTTTACTGAACTTAATTTCTGAAAACTTTGAAATACAAAATATATGCGACAGAAGAACTGACGAACACATTCAATACAAAACAAAGATGTCTTCACAGAAATACAAGCGGTCAGCTCCCGCAGATACCAACAAATATGACATTCAAATTTCTACGAAACTGATTTACGAAATATGTGAAAATTTTGTTAGCCGTTTTCGCATGCTTGAAGAAATCGACTATTGCCTTTTGTCATATCTGTCCGTCCGTCCGTTCGCATTTGTCAGCTCGGCTCTCACTGGGCGGTTATAGTGAAATTTTACATTGCAGGCTTTTACCAATTTGTCGAGGAATTCGAAATTGGATAAAATTTGGCATGATTATCGAGAAATTCAATGTTTCTTCTATCATATATAAAGTAATAATTTGTAGAATTTTATTACTCAGTAAAATCATAAAATTCTAAGCGACTCATTGTGATATTCTGCGGACACGATTGAGGAATTAGATATCTGGGAATGGAAAGAGATCTGCCTTGGAATACTGCATACTGTTCCAAAGCAGTCTGCCAACCCATACATACTGTAGACCATCATTATTTGTATAGTTGTTTCTTAGGACTGCTGGCGTCAGTTACGGACGGCTCATGGCATGCGTTGTAAGTTAATCTGTAAACGTTTTCTCATTTAAATCTCTCCCCTTCTACCCATCACCAACGGTGACAGGTAGGAGGGGAGAGATTTAAATGAGAAAACGTTAGCAGCGGACAACGGACGCTAGCAGTCCAGTGCGAATTCAGTCGCGTACGAATGTGGTGTAAGCAGGAGTACAGAGATGTGACTGTGTCAGTTCGCTAGAAATGATCTAGTTGTTTTACTGGATGTATCACTCCATTATTTAATATGAAGGATAAATTGATTAAATAAAATAACAAGTAAAAAAGAAATAATTAAAATTATACGTGATTCAGTGAACCACACCCGTTTCCCGAAAGAGGATCTCCCACCAGATTGATCGCGTCGGGACAACAAAGTTACGAAGGGTGATGGTGCAGAATGCCATAACTGTAACCCAACCTGCTTTCCCCGCGTAGAGTGGCTAGTAGTAAAACCTTTTAATCGCCGTCTAAGGTCGATGTACATAAGTCATTGTCATTTAACATCCCATTTATGTCTTCATGCCATCTTTCTTAAACCACAGGACGCGTTTTGTTTCACATAACTCTGCATAAATAGTGATTTTCGATTTTTATTTTTCTCATGGCGTGTTCTAAAACTTGCTCATGATCCCTTTTTGTCCCACCATGCATGATACACCCCAACAAAATAGCCAATCTAACAAAATTTTAGCCTACAGAGTTAATATTACGGCAAACATTGCTCTTTGTTATAGACTTTGTTTCACACACCTTTACACCGCGTGTCCTAGTATACTCAGCATTTCAATTTTGACCGTCTTCCACAGTTCGCCATCTTATGGAGATTACTTCAGCATTTGGATACTGTAATACTGAACTAAACTTTAGGTACACTTCTTAACATTTCTGAACCGAGGAGAAGTGGGCAGCATAAACAGGAATAAACAGGACAGGAATAGTCTGACACAGCATTTGTGATGTGCCACGGTTTGGAAATGTTCAAATGTCCAAGCCACCGCAAAGTGAATTCTAATGTAAAAGGGACAGATTTTACCTGCTTGCATACTTGCATACGTCCTATAGAATTAAAATGAAAGGAATATATTTCTTAATTTTTGTCGTAATTTATCAAGTCTCTATATAAGTTCATGTAAATAATATATTGAGTTTAATGAAGATTGAAGAAAATATAATTAAATAAATAAACGAACTTTGCTAGTGAATAGAACTAAGTTAATATCTAAAGTGCATGTCCTGTCATCAGGCAGGCGCATAAAAAAATTATGTTTAATTATTATATGAAAGATTCAGTAGGCGAGGCTAAGTAGTTTTATCTTATTATTATTATTATCATCAACATCAGCAGCAGCAGCAGCATCATGTCCTTCATGCAGGGTATTTATACTTATATTCCTGAGACAAGCTGTGTCCCTAGGGAATACAGTGTTGCAGCTATTCTGTTGTTACTATTCATGGTGCTTATATCGTTAGTTTCGGTGTTGAATCTATTGTACCTTTACATTAGTACTTTCCGAAGTATGTGTGCAGTGCCACTATGGCTGTTTTCTATTATTTATTGACTTCACGTTTTCCTGGTATGTTGCTCACGTATTTTCTGAATGACTTTGAAATAGTCCCAGTCGCCCCTATTATTACTGGCATCACCTTTGTTTTTATATTCCACATGCGCTGTATTTCTATTGTAAGGTCTTTATATTTTAGAATCAATTACTACTATTACTACTACTTCTAACTTCAAGTAACAGACTTTTACTTAAATCTTAATCTACCATTATATTTGTAGGAGGTTCAGAATTTTAATAATGTATTTCTTTTCAATTTTACCAGGAAAAATGCCTCAGCATTTCTGTCCGTATATTACTGGTTAACAATTGAGGACTGTCGTCAGCATACCGACACATGAGACCAAAAGTATTAAACTACGTTACATATTCTTGATTTCAAACTTTCTTCTTGTTCTGAATGTATATTCTTTTTTTTGGGGGGGGGGGGTGATTCCCCGGGCTCTTTAATTTTATGTGCCAACGTTTTGGAACAAACTGTCTGTTCCATCTTCATAGGCGTCCTAGGCAGGAAGAATGTTTCCTCTTTACACTGACTATGAAGATGGGACAGATTATTCTGAAACGTCCGTTCATAAAATTCAGAAGGAGAGAAATCACCCAAAAGAGAGAATACTACAGTACATCTGCATCAACATGTGAACATGAACCGAAACACCTTACTCATTTCTTGAATAAATAGAATTTCAATCATGATATGCATTATTATAACAATTCATGGGTGACAATTTATTACGTACAAAAAGGAGCAGGTCTCTCCATACTGGAGCAATATTTACAAAATATTTCAGTGTACGTTACTGAAAGGTTGTCCCATTTTTAGGGCGAAAAGAAGTGCCGAAATATTCTTATTCCTCGAGGCAGATGATTAATTGAAATTCGTTACATGAATCATGTGACTCTCAGTTAGCTAAGGAGCAGTATAAGACATGGACCCTTGCCTTTTCCTTACGTAAACGGTTAAATTTTAGCATTAGAAAGTAGCCTGACAACAAGAAAGCGAAAAGGAGTGCAATTAAGTGCATCCTCCTTCCTATTTATGGCTTGTAATGTAGCATTATGTGTGCCTCCCCTTCCTCTTCTGCTCTTCTTTCCTTACATTTTATGCGATATTGCCAACGGCACGTGTCTGAAGAGGAAGCCTTCCCTTCTTGACTGAAAAACATTTTAGTTATCCAATAAACCACACACGGCTCCGAAAATGCTGAAAAAGCCGAATATCTACAACATACTGGAGTAACTGACACAAGCAAATACCTACATGAGGTGTTATCGAAAACTACAATTTCATTGTAATGCGTATTTTGTAACATTTGTGATACGTCACAAGTAATGGCATTTTAACGTTATTTTTAAAATTGTTTAGAAAAAAATGATGAAGAGCTGTTTCGATAGAAAATTGTTAATTTGAAGAAATGATAGAGTGTTGTGGTAGATGGAACATGTGTATTTATTATGAAAATGTTTTAGTTTTCGGTTCTTTTAAAGGTGCAACAGGAATGCTGCCAAGTAGCTTCAAGACAGTGGCAATCCTTCTGTGCAGCACAAATCAATATCAGACAGCCAGCCAGCTGTGTGTATTTTGCGACACTTGGTCAAGACTACGTTTGAGATACGAAACGTCACTTAAAATAGTGAGAGAAATGGTGCTTTTTTACTTTCAATTGAAACCGTTTCTACGAAATTTCGGTACAAGTCGATAGAACTGATGTCAGCCAGACGTTCCTTATTGTACATTTTAAAGAATTTGACTGATAAAAACCCGAGTTATATGTAAGTCTGTAAGTGAAAAACAATTTAAGTGTTTCTAAATGTTAATCAAATGCCCTAATTTTACTAACGTTTCGGTACCTAAGTATAATGACCGATTACAAATTTCTTTTATACACAAGGCTATAAAAGTATTTCACCATGAACTCCATAACACTGTATATATTCTATTTCAATAATTGTCCAGCGAGATGCAACACAAAGCAATCTGTTTATTATTCTCGGAGTTCACCATACATGTTTCGAGTGTCAACCTTACCCATCATCAGGAGTACACAAAACTGTAACTACAGCCTCCGGTACTGGTCATATTTTTTGTGCAGTACCTCCCTCCAACGTTGAACACCGGGTTCCCGGAGTCAACCGAAACTCCGAGGGACTAAGGTACCTGGGGTGACACCGGGAACCCATTGTTCTGGGTGACTCCGGAAACCCGGGGTGACACAGGGAACCCGGAGTTCCAGGTGACCTTCTAGGTGACACCGGAAACCCGGAGTTCCGGCGACTACGGGAACACGGAGTTGAGGGCGAGTCCGGGGACCGGGAGTTATGGGTGGCACGGGGAACACGGGGTGAATCCGGGAACCCAGAATTCCGGGTCAGTCTGGGAATCCGGAGTTCCGGCTGATTCCCCGGATTTGCGGGTGAATCCGCGAACCCGGAGTCAACCGGAACTTCAGGTTGCCGGGTCAAACCGGACTTCCGGGTGACCCCGGGAAAACGGAGTTCTGGGTCATTCCGGAAAACCGTTGTTCCATATTACGGGTGACTCCGGGAACCAGACGTTACGAGTGAATCCGGAAACCCGCAGTTCCGGTGACTCCAAGAAACCGGAGTTCCCGGTGATACCGGGAAGCTGGACTCATGGGTGACGTGGGGAACTCGGAGTGACTACGGAACCAGTTGTTCCTGGTGACCTAGGGAAACCAGGGTTACTGAAGGAACCAGGAGTTCCGGGTGAATTCGAGAACCCGGGTGAAGCCGGAAACCCGGAGTTCCGGGTTCCTTCGCGAAACCGGAGTTACGGGCCACTACGGGAGCACGGAGTTCCGGGTCAATCAGGGAACCCGGAATGACTACGGAAAACGTTCTGAGTGACTTCGGAAACCCGGGGTGACTCCAGGTACCAGGAGTTCCGGGTGACATCGGGAACCCGTTGTTCCGGGTGGCACCAGGAACACGGAGTTCCAGGTGACTACAGGAACACGGAGTTCCGGGTGACTACGGGTTCGGGTGATTCCGGGTTTCTGGAGTCACCAGGGACTCTGGGGAGTCATGCGCAACACCGGATTCCCTGAGTCACCCGGAAATCGGCTTTTCCGAATTCAACCGGAACCCAGAACAAAAGGTTCCCGGGGTCACCCGGAACTCCGGGTTCACGGAATCACCCAGAACGTCGCGTTCCCGGAGTCACCCAAGTGACCTCCAATTTCCTGGGGTCACGCGGAACTACGGGAATCCGGAGTTCCTGTTGACTCAGGAAACCCGGAGTGGCTCAGGGAACCAGGTTTTTCCGGTGACTCCAGGAACCCTGGTGGACTCCGGGAGCCCTGGGGGACTCCGGAAATACTGGGTGACTCCGGGAACACTGGGTGACTTCGGGAACACATAGTTCTGGGTGACTAAGGTAATCCCGATTTCCGGGTGAATAAGTGAACCAGGAGTAAAGCCGGGAACCCGGAATAAAGAGTGACTTCGAGAATCCAGATTTCCGGTTTCCAGGAGTTCTGGGTGATTCCGGGAACCCGGAATTCCGGGGGAATCTGGGAACCCGTTTTTCTACGTTCCGGGTGACTCTGGGATTCCGGAGTTCAGGGTGAATCAGGAACCCGGAGATCCAGTGAATCCGGCAACCCGGAGTCACCAGCTAGACGGAACTACGGGTTCCCGCAGGCACCCGGAACTCCAGGTTCTCGGAGTGAATCGGATTTCCTTTTTCCCGGAGTCATACGGAAGTGTGTTCACGGAGTCATCCAGAACGGGTTGTCGGAGTCACCCGGAAAACGGCTTTCCGTATATAGAACGGGTTATCTTAGTCACCCGGAACTCCGGGTTCCCGAAGTCCCGGGAATACTGCGTCCCAGGAGTCACGCGGAACTCCGGTAACACGTAGTTCACCGGAGTCGCCAGGAACTCTGGGTTTCCGAAGTCACGCAGAATTCCGGGTTCCCGGAGTCGGAAGGAATTCCAGGTTTCCTTAGTCGTCGGAATTCCGGGTTCCCGGATTCACCCGGAAATTCGGGTTCCCGGAGTCAACCGCAACTCCGGGTTCCCGGAGTCACATGGAACCAGGAACAATGGGTTCCCGAAATCACACGGAACTCGGGGTTCCCGGAATCACCTAGCACTCCGTGTTCCTGGAGTCACTCGTAGTGAACTCCGTGTTCACGGGTTCAGCAGAAACTCTCGGTTTCCGGAGTCACCCAGAGGGATCTCCCGGTACGTGGGGTTCGGGTGACTCAAGGAACCCGGTATGACTCCGGGAACCCTGAGTTCTGTGTGACTCCAGGGAATCTCCGGTTTCCCGGAGTTTCGGAAGACTCCGGGAAACCGGAGTCACACGTTGGAGGGAGGTAGCTGCCCAAAAAAAATGTCCAGTACCGGATACTGCAGTTACAGTTTTGTGTACTCCTGATGATGGGTGTGGTTGACACCTGAAACATGTAGAGTGAACTTGCAGAGTAAAAAATAGACTGCTTTTTGTTGCATCTCGTTTGACAATTATTGACACAGATCAACAATGCACGGTACAATGAACGTAAAATGAACTTTATACCTTCTCTCGAAACTCGATATTTTGCTTTTTTTGTGACGAAATAAAAATGTTGCTTATTTTTGGACACATGTATTCACTGAAATATAAGTAAATAAATAAATAATTAAGTAACCCTATGGAGCAGAGTCCTTCTTTAGAAGCTAAGAGTTTCATAGCTAGTCACGAAACCTCACGCATATTATGAAAACGGAAAGCCCTCCTTGACTTTCCAAGAAGTAGCCACACATCGCTGTCCTGAGACAGGTCAACCCAGTCCATGACATCCATTTTTTTAAGATACTCTTCACTATTATGTATTCATATAGGACAGGGATGTCCAATTTGTCTCTTTCCCTCAGCTTTCTCAACCTAAATTCTGTATGCATCTCTTGCCCCTACGCCCCTAAATGGTCCAATGCCTCGCCCAAATTATTTTTCTTGTTTTAATAACACCAACAGAAATTGAAGTCGGTAATAGTAACAAACTACAAAGAAAGCCCTTCAGAACTGCATGTAATAAATTCTGCAGTGCATGTTCTGCAGTCTTGTTATTTCCATGACAGAACACCTGATGTCATTCAAAAGACATTCAATTACGTAGTGAAATGTAGCATAATGTAGCTTAACAACACTTGATTTCCGAAATAGGGATTCTAACGTGACGCACGTTCTTAACCGCTTCAAATTTAATACCTCTGCTCCATTTAATGTTTCTACCTTTTCTTATTGGTGTAAGAATTGGCGTTTAGGTACTGTGGAAAGAACTGGGTGGATATGGGAATGGGTTTGGGATAAATACTAGGAATTTCGAGAGAAATAAGAGACAAGTTTCTTGATAAAATTCCTTGGCGATTTCTTCCACAATTTAAAGTCTATAATAATATTTTATCAGTGACTAAGTAAGGAGTGTTAAGCATGTAGCACGAAAATGACAGAAATTCGTACAAAAATTGAAAAATAGCACAGAAGATAAAACTTGGAATATATGGACGAATATTAGAGAGAAAAAATGGGATCGATAGTAATGACGCACAATTTAAGTGTGTACACTAGTCCGTATAACACGTTATGTGGCCTTCCTATTTCATAACACGCGGTAAACTTATTAATTTTTTTAGCCATTCGGAAGGTTTTGTTTCATAGGATTAGTCTGTAACCAGTTGCACAAAACTTCTTTATTACATCAGCATTGAATTTGTACTCATGTATTTAGAACCTGCCGACGTTAGAGCACGCTTTTAATGCATATTGCTTCTTGGGTAAATGGGACATAGCAGGTGCTTGTTATGGCTCCCGAATTAATATTCTTGCCATGTGACTACAGACGGTTGGTAATTTCTGATGCTATGTTATATTGTTCCAGCGCCAACCACGCATTTCTGAATTGCGTTTACGAGGTGGGGAAGAAGATGTGCCAGAAAGAAGCCGCCGTCTTTCTTCGTCGAATTGCTGCGATTTTGGCCAACGCAAGAGTGTACGATGCAACATGCAAAATCAAAGGAGCAACGCCAGAACGTTGTTCGGCTGCAGACTGGCATCCTACACTCATTGTTACAGTCGGCATCTTGATCATTCCTCTGACTACAAGTGTCTTTGGCAGCTCTTGAATCGATTGACTAATGAGTCTTAATATCAGAAATCAAGGACTTCAATTTCAGAATTTAAGAATTATATATTATATAACAACAAAGTTTTTACGAACTTTTCATTTAAGGTATTGCCATCTTATACTACATGCTGTGTATTTATCAGTAAATATGACGAAATACTGTAGAGATAAGAGCAGGTACAAATTGAAGAAACACTACGTAGGGAAATGGTAATATTATATCAATATCGAACATGTTTGCTATACTTCTGAATTAATAAAAAGTTTTGTAACAACAATGGTCCCATTTTTATAAATCCACTTGTCAAATATAAGCTTAAACACTGATGACAGGATATTGGTTTTACTCTTGATATTGCTAACTAATATGTTTAAGTTGATCTTTTCAGGATCTGACAGTTATGCGGTTAATAAAAAAATTTCTTGTATTTAAGGACTCTAAATTTTCATTATCGTGGTCAGAAAGTTACGATTTTTGTCTCTTCATAGAGTCAGATGAATTAAATTCACTTATAACACTCTATTGACCGCCTCTGTGGTCAAGTGGTCAGAGTTTCTGGCTACAGATACAGAGGTTCCGGGTTCGATCCCCGGCGCTACCAGATTTTCTGAGTAGCAGTGGGTCTGGAACGGGGTCCACTCAGCCTCGTGAGGTCAATTGAGGAGCTACTTGAATGAAAAAAGTAGCGGCTCCAGGTATAGAAAACAGA
>Ga0131853_10020997_pt1 | contig 11857 bp, 7 predicted proteins | sample TergutLab28metaG_FD_92764 | JGI IMG/M metagenome (GOLD analysis project Ga0131853, IMG submission 92764) | Labiotermes labralis P1 segment gut microbial communities from Petit-Saut dam, French Guiana - Lab288 P1 (version 2) (version 2) | ecosystem: Host-associated > Arthropoda: Insects >...
CGCTGACCACGTGACACCCCTCTATCCGCAAAAGTTGGCACTAACTTCGCCGACCGGCGGCGGCCGCTCTGTCGGTATAGTTCGCGTGCGGACTAAGGCCACGGAGTTTACTTACATACACAATGGAGCAGAGTCCTTCTTGAGAAGCTAACACTTTTCAGCTAGTCAAGAAAGTCCCCGTATTTTATGGAACCCGAAGGTTCATTACCGCAGTCACAAGTACACGCCAGCTGTCCCTATCCTGAGCCAGCTCGATCGAGTCCACATCCCCATATCTTTTAAATTAAGCATCCTACAATTAAAGAAAGGGCAAGAGGAACTACAGGTATAGCTTCGCAGATTATTCCCCTCGGCACTAGATGGAAGTGAGTAGTAAGCTTTACACTCCGGCCGGTTTTATCTCGAGGAAAGAAAGCTAGTATTCAGTGAATGCGAGGTTGTGTGGGTCTAGAGCCGGCCTGAGCTTTACTGAGAAGGAGAAATCTCTACCGGATACCGGGAATAGATCATCAATTATCCTGGTAGATGTGACGATACTAGCGGACAGGAATGTCACGCCAGAGGTTGCAGAAAAAGAGAAATACAAGACTACGTATAGAGATGCCATGAATGTGGGATGTAAACTGTATTAATACACCGGTAATAACAGGGGCCAGTGGAAGGATAGCAAAAGGTTTAAAGAAACATTTAGAAGCCATACCGAGAAGAATTAAAAAATTCACTACACAAGACAGCTATACTAGGAACATCGCACATGATACAGAAAAATACTGCATTCTAAAACTTGAAACCTTAGCGGTTGGGATCACCGTTGGTTCAAGAGGGGGAAGTACCCGGAAGAAAAGGTTTGTGACAAGAAATGGCGAATTGAAAACGACGATAATGAAGACGAAAACAGTTATAACAATGACACAACAGTAACAAAATCAACAATAGTTTCTTTCCCATTGACATGGCTGATTGCCCGCGCGGTCTTGAATGCGGATCAGACGAGCAGGTTCACAGAAAGCCTAAGGAACTCAAATCAGTTTATTACATTAGCAACAATATATTGCATGTTAATTACACCGACAGCTGCATTAAAACTTTCGAAAAATATGTCTATAAATTCACAATTCATAACGACTTTCAGATGCGTCAGATTTTAATCAAGAGTGCAAGTAATTGTGGGTGTGTTCAACGGTAATTATAAATATCCTTGGCACAGCACAAAACCACAGATTACCAAACCTATCTCCGAAATAATTATTAATTTTATTACGTATAAGCTTCAACATAAATTTGATAAAACTGCTCCTTTAAAGCGACATATGCCCATTACGGTCCTCCATATAGTGCTTATAAAGACTCAAAATCTGAGTGAGTAGATTACTGAGGACAATTTAAAATTAGGAACAACGGACAACAGATGTACAGGTAGTCACTAAATCCTTCGGATACACATGTGGGAATATACTAAAAAGAAAGTCAAACAATTGTACCGGTCCTCACTGACATATTTTTTTTTTTGGGGGGGGGAGGCTTTGTTGCTTTGTTCATCTTCTAATTTTTCAATGAAGCACGACGTTTCGGAGGCCGTCTTCAGGTAAGAAAAGCACCTAATCTGGTGGACCCCTTAGATACAGCTATTCTCAGTCCCCCCTCCCCCACCAAAAAAGAAAAGATTATATCAGTGAGTCATTTATAACCGTCAGAGCCCCACTGAGGTGAATTTTACCGGTAATTGGAGCTGACTGCGAAAAGAATGTCAGAATTAGATGTAAATATTTCAGTTTCGCACCTCAAAGCGTCACGATATTTCCCCATCCCAGTACTTCGTGATAATCCAGGCCTATTATTACAAAGAACAGTCCATCAACAGAATGGAGCACCCCTCCCTCTACCTGCAATGTTATTAAAGTGTTCTTAAGTAAAATTTTCCTGAATGTTGCAGTGGCCGAGGAATACCTATGGATTGGCCCTCCCGTTCACCCAACTTTACTCCTATTAATTTTTAACTAGGATACTCGGTTTTCTGAGTCCATGGATTATAATAAATGATGGACATATAAAAGTTTATCAATAACCACTGAATATCTAATTACTCGTAGCCCTATGATAAATTAGAGCAAACTAGAACTTATACATCTAATGTTTGTTTTAGGTTGAGCACAACTCTTTCGTTATTTTCCGAAGTTTCGTGTCGTCCGGAGGCGACGTGGTGTCGTAAAGCGTGTAGTTCGCGATGCTGCGAATAATGGCAGTGCTTGCATATTCAGCCTAATACTGATTGAGCGTGAAAATAAGGGTAACAAGATCCTCCGAAACGTCGGAATCTGCACACATAAAGACACAGGGTCATATCCCAGAAGACCTGAATCTTTACAATCCCTGGTACCCTAGCTTCCATTTACAGAGATCTTAAATTCTTTCTTAAGAGCTGTTTTAAATTGCAAGGCACCAGTACTTCAGAATAACCAATTAACCAAGTCCATGAAGCAAAGACCTTGGTCAGCTACCAGTCTCTCAACAACTCAACCAATTCCACAGTTTTTCTGGTGCCCGAAGGTTGTGAGTGGTATTTAACCCTTTAAACGCCGAATTAAATCCCATCTGCTGTCATTATTAGGAGCTCACCATATTTTCCACGTTAGCAGGTTAAGGGTTAAAACAGCCAGCAACAGGACCTTGTTCTGAGCCGCATAAACTTAGCCCAAGCTCTCTCGATGCGATTTCTTAATGTCCATTTTAATACTATCCTCCTACTTAACTCCCGGCAGAGGCATCCAGAGCGACTTTGAAGTCACCTAACTTCCTACCCAACAGGAGCCGTAGGCTCTTTCCTTGGCGCTAACGGTCCAGGACGTCAAATTCATCACCGACTTCCATCGAATGCCGAGCGTAAGGAGACGTGGAACTGTGCCCCCACTCCAAACTTTGGTCTTCTTTAATTAAAATCAGGGGCAGCTATGCCTTTACTCTTCATTTGCGCCCAGTGTTTATGCAGTTAGTCTCCGTCTTTCAGGTTTCATGACCAATATACTCTTCCCCGTTCAGAATTATCCCCTGCTTTGTACAGGCTGATGTCCCCTCCACCTCACGAGATTAAGTTTGGTTCCCATGCGTTGCAATTTTACCTGTTCCTTTTGTATGGGTTTGAAATTTGGTCTCGCATGTTACGGGCTGAACGAAGACTCTGAGAAGAGTGTATATACCCAGTAGACTAGCAGCAAGAAAGGGCTTCAAATGTTGCATAACGAGAAGTTTCAATTATTGACAGACAAGCAAAAGGGATGAGAGGGTCTGGATATACTAAGTGTATGAGACGAGAAATACACACAAGGATCTGGTACGCAAGCACACAGGATGGGAGAGACAACTTGAAAGACGTATGCGTAGGTGGGAGGTTAATATTAAAATGTATTTCAGTGATATATGGTCGAACTGTGAAGGATACATTGATGTCACCAAGCATAGGGCCTTTCGGGTACCTTGCACAGCGGGAAATTTCTTGACTAGCCTCTTCAAGCAATACGGTGATCCAGTGGAGTTAGACCGTTATGCATTGAAACACAGGACATGTATGTGTATGTTTATGTGTGTGTGTGTGTGTGTGTGTGTGTGTGGCCCCACTCAGCTTCATGTGGAAAGGTTATTCTGACAGGAACATGTTTAAGTCTTACTTTTGTATAGAATTTTATTAGACACTCACTCCGAGAAACGTCTCTTTCATGGTTCAGAGGTCAAAAGCTCAACAGCAAGAATTTATTGTTTAAATTCCCACCACATTGCGCAAGCGAGACACGAGCTAGGCACAACGTACTGTACATGAGATACGGAGTATATTACACAAGAAACCTTAAATGGATACAGGCCCTCCCATCGGCTGTAACGATGAGCACCAAGTGGTGTTACCTGCACGGCATGCACACACAACTGCTACTTTGTTGTGTACGATGGTCTGCTTACAGAGATTCAAAAGCGAAAAGGTAGGAGAGGAATGAAGAAAAAGCAACAAAGGAAAACAGAAAGACAGGAACGAAAGAAATTACAAAACAAGATACTAATAGGTATAAAACAAAAGAGGCAGAGGGATTAAGGAACTTTTTAGTTTCTACGGTAATGAGGCGTGTTGAGTTCCTTTTGGAGTTACAAGGTTCAAATATCAGCCACTGCGCCGGCCATCTTGACACTAGATTTTTACGATTTCCTTGATAGCTTATACACGAAGCTTGACAACTGTCTGCTAGTGGTACAGGACCAGGTTGACTGGCGCCTTATTACAAGCTACACAAATTCTGTTCCCCTTATCACTAAAGTTTTCAGCTGTAACACACGACTTACAGAGAAGACAAAGCTGAGCATCTAGATGGAAGGACAAAACAGATGTAACAAAGAATTAGCCGAAAACTATGAGAGGTTTGGAACTTGAGATTACATTAGGTCGGAGCAGGCTTGCTGATTACACAATGAATGAAGCCCTTCTATATATTTATTAAATATGTACCCCGCCATTCAACAACACCATTTATAATTCACAACGTTTGCTAGTTTCGGCCTCTATTCGGGCCATCACTAGACCATGCATTATTCAAAATTAATGAAAAATAATATACAGTCATCTTAATGTAAAACTGGGAAGTGATCTCGTCCTCTTGACACAAACTCGATAAAAATTATTTAATTAGTATACCAACTGATGCACATACATAAAAATTCCACATTAAAACATTAAAATTGCTCCGACATGTTTCGATCCTAAGATCATCATCAGGGAGATACATTTTTCTCGCTAAAGTCACTATTAAAATTAGTCACTGATTAATTTGTTTGTATAAACAGGGTGTTGTGGCAGCATGTCTTATTGTGTAAGGTTATGTTGTTGAGAGTGCCCGACTGCGGGTGTGCGTCCTGTGCTTTGCTGCGTGATACTACGGGTGTGCGTCCTGTGCTTTGCTGCGTGATACGCAGCAAAGCACAGGACGCACACTCGTAGTCGGACCCTCTCAACAACATAACCTTACACAATAAGACATGCTGCCACAACACCCTGTTTATACAAAGAAATTAATCAGTGACTAATTTTAATAGTGACTTTAGCGAGAAAAATGTAGCTCCCTGATGATGATCTTAGGATCGAAACATGTCGGAGCAATTTTAGTGTTTTAATGTGAAACTTTTATGTATGTGCATCAGTTGGTATACTAATTAAATAATTCGACGATATGCACGGTGCAACAATAAGGATCGATAAAACTTGTTAAAACATTATAAGGCAGGTGAAATATACATTGTATACTACATTGTTAATTTCACTTGCAATTTTTTAACAAATTTCAACAAGTTAATGTTAAGATCTCTTCCCATTTTTAGGTCAAGAAGGCTGTGAAAATAAAAAAGGTAAATCAGTCCCATTACAGGCCCGATTTGCCCAGAGGGTTCCGGGAAGTTAAGCTTCCCAGATTGCGTGACATCGGCCCAGGATGGAGGTAAGGTTGTCAGCCTTACGCACCGGCCGCTATTTACACCCCACGAAGTACTTCTGGTACTCATTTCTGTTAGAGGTTGAGTCAATCGGAAGGATTATGTCAATGAAAAATTCCAATGACACCATCTGGAATCGAACCAGCGACCTTCCGATTTGTAGCGCAGCACCTTAACCACTGTGCTACCGCGGTTCCCAAGAAGACTGTAGTTATTATTTGGCTAATTCTAAATAATGTGCAATCTGATAGCGGCCCGAATAGAGGCTGAAACTACTAACCATTGTGAATTATAAATGGTGTTGTTGCATGACGATGTATTCAGTAAAGATATAGTTGACTTGCACGACGGGAATGTGTCACTTAAACAATGAATGAAGCCCTACAAATAGATAAGATTCCTGCATCTGATATCAGTGACTGTGCTGATTCCTGCCGTGACGTGAGACAACTGCTGGCTGTATTGTGCCACCACCCGCCCTTCTTCTTGTCCAACTGTCACACTGTTACCGCCGGAGCTGACCTTTATTAAATTTACATAGCGAACCGATCACACCCTTCCGGGGTCTCTGTTTCAACAACCAGTCACAGACGAGCCATAATCCGCGTCCACGCCTCTCGAGTGCGAAAACTTCTCGCTATAAAGTAGCCTGGATTCAGAACTGTGTTGAATCGGTTCAGAATAATGATGTTTCGGGAAGAACAGTCCGCCTTCTGCTAGAGAATCGGACTGACTGAATTGTGATGCAGAATTGTCATTAGTCAGAATGGTGTAGAAATAACAATGGCGTATATCGACTTCGAGCGCAGACTTTCACATCGCTATTGTTGCTTCTGCTAGAGTGTAGGTTCATGGAATTCTGAAGGAAATTCTGTGTTTTTTGGGGATTATGTTAGCTACACGATCGCTTTCCTATCTGCCCTTCCTGTTCGTTATGTAAATACCGACATCAAATTTATTAATTTGATGGTTGTCAATCTGTTGTGTTTAAATATCTTTCTTTCTCTGTATGACGTCTTATGCCTATTCACTGTGGGTGTAGTGGGTCACTGTTACGTCTGATCACACGCAACTAGACACACATCACACTCGGTAGGACTCATCTGTACGAGGGATGGGCCCGTCGCAGAGATCTCTAACTGACAAGACATAGACAGCCATGTCCACGCGAAATTCGAACCCGCAACCCCAGCAAGCCAGCGGCCGCAGAACCACGCCTTAGACCGCGCGGTCATCGACATTGACTGTACGTATTTAAATATCAATACAGATAAATATAGAGACTTCCTGTGCAACACAACTGTTCACTTTTATTGCAACACAGCTACATGTTGCGGTCTGCCTCAGAAACATCATCAGGTTATCGAGGTCAGTTAGCGTGGTGATAACACGAGGTACACAGAAAGGGGAGTCCACATCAATAGTGAGTTTGACCAGTCGAAAATGAAGCCCGGAATATATTCTGAAGAAAAAGAGTAAAAATCAGTCCCATTACAGGCCCCAGGTGCCGAGAGGGTTCCAGGAAGTTAAGTTTCCCAGATTATGTGACAATGGCCCAGGATGGTGGTAAGGTTGTCAGCCTTACGTACCGGCCGATTTTACCCCCAGGAAATACTCCTGGTAATCATTTCTGTTACAGGCTGAGTCGAACTCAGGGCCATACTATGATCGGAAGAATTATGTCAATGAAAAATTCCAGTGACACCACCTGGAATCGAAACAGCGACCTTCCGATTTGTAACACAGCTGTGCTACCGCGGAAGAAAGATAGTAGACTACATGAAACACGGAAAATCAATATCAAAGATTACAATGGTCAACAAAGATTTTGGCCCATGTGAAAAAATATCTGTTTCTGACGTATTTTTGGACGCCGAATTCGAATAAGTTTCCAGAATTTCTCTATCACCCACACCTTTCGCTCCACGTTAAAGGGCTGGAATTTTCTGCGCCAAGACACTAAGGTGTGTTTTTACCATGTGCGCCGTGAAGAATTCAAGGATTTCTTCTCCCAGGAAGATTGTGTAATGTTTTGCAATGATGTTTGTTCCGTTATGGAAGTGCTTGGCCATGAATGTAACCCAGATCAGTGGGGCTTGTCCACTGATTCGTCAAAAGTGAGCTTGAAGGTGGTTCTACTCCACAACGGAAATAAATTCCCCTCCGTTCCTTTGGCTCATGCAGCCAACATGAAGGAAAGTTATGAAAGCATGAAGCTACTGTTGGGAAAGATTAAGTATCACGAATTTAAGTGAAAGTTACGTGGTGATCTCAAGGTTGTGGCACTGTTACTTGGAATGCAACTTGGGTACACAAAATACTGCTGTTTCCTGTGTGAGTGGGACTTCCGGGACAAGAAGAGTCATCATGTAAATAAACTGTGGCCTAAAAGAACATCACTGACGCCAGGGGAGAAAAATGTCATCAAACCTCTTCTTGTTCTTCCGGAGAACATTTTTCTGCCCCCTTTGCACATAAAGCTGGGCCTCATGAAAAACACGGTGAAAGGCCGTGGATTCGAATATTTGAGAAATAAGTTTCGAAATGTGAGTGACGCAAAAATCAAGGAAGGTATATTTATAGGACCCCAGATCAGGGAACTGATGCAAGACAACAGTTCGATGAAGATCTGAATGAGACAGAAAGAAACGCATGGCTGTCTTTTAAGAGGATTTGCAAGGACGTCTTAGGAAATCACAAAGCAGTGAACTATCAGGATGTTGTGCAGGACCTGTTGACTTCGTACAAAGCTATGGGACGCAATATGAGTCTGAAAATCCACTTTTTGGAGACCCACTTGGATTTTTTTTTCAGAATATCTCGGCGAAGTCAGTGACGAACACGGTGCAAGATTTCTCCAAGATATTTTGGCTATGGAAAAGCGGTGCCAAGGCAAGTGGACCTCAAGTATGTTGGCAGACTATTGCTGGACACTGAAGACGGATGTACCTGAAGCCAATTACCGGCGAAAGTCATACGCCTCTACATTTTAGAGGTAAATTTCTGCGTGTTTCATTAGTATGTAAAGTACTGTTTTGCACAAATACAGTCCTCTGTATCTTTGAAACTCTGCATGATAGAAAAATTCTGTATAGATATCTCAATTCAGCACAAAAAGTGCTGCTAAGTTCACTTATTCAAGTTTGTGGGCCAAAGAAAAGTTAAATATTGTTGTCCAGTGTTATATGCCCAGTGTGAACTCAACCTTCGTCACAAAACTTTGTAAAAAAAAGTTTAAGACTAAAGAAAAAATAAATTAGACCCCACATTTGTAAATAATTTTGAGTTTTTGTCAGGAGTTTGTATTTATACAAATATAAACATAAACGGCTGCGAGCTTGTACAGTCCAGTTGCAATGTGATGGCACACGGTGACGCACGGGAGGGGAAGTGAAGGGGAAGCTGGTGAATGGAATGGGTAACCAGTACCTTTCACACTACCTCGGAACATGGTGTATGCAGTATTACTACGCACTCAGTTTCGCCGAAAGACGAAATCTGGTTTCTGCGCCTGTGCCATCACATTTCAACTGGTCTCTACTTGAAGAGGCTCACTATGCCATAGTTTTAGTATCACAACATTGTAAATTTATGGTTGTCAGTTTCATGTATTTATAAATTTATGGTTGTCAATTTCATGTATTTTAATGTAGAATTTAATATTTTAATGCTACCTGTACGAGCGATCAGTACCTAGATTGGCGTGTTGGACTTTGTTCTGGTAGAATCCCTGCGGTTGGCACTGTGGTGCCAAAACATGTGGGAGTTTGATACTTTTCAAGAACTGTATTTTATGATATGTATTTTATTGTTCTTTATTCAGTGCATGTGTTGGTTGACATAGTGAATACAATAATATGCACAGTATGAGTAACATAAAATATTTATTCGTAATTTCTGGGATCTCACAAAACAAATGAAGTGTATACTTCGTATAAAAGTTTGCCTTTTCTAAGTGTTCTTTTTTTAACAGCATGATGATGGCTGCGTAGTGGAACGAAGCACGTAGCTGTGCTGTAATAAAAGTGAACAGTTGTGTTGGACGGAAAGTGTCTATATTTATCTACATCGATCAATTTTATTGGACACAAATGATGGATTTTCCACAAAGCTGTTCAGTATATTATGATAATTACGGGCGACTAAAGTCGAATATTTTCAACGTACTGTACAAACCGCGTAAATTTGGATTCGTAATTCCGTCATTTTACGACACTGTATATAATTCTGAGGTTACACAGTATGGCTTATGTTAGGACGATTGCGAAATACTCGTATGAATCATGTCTTATTTTAAGGGAGTCTTCTATTCTGGGATTTGACTAATGACTCCCGGATACAAGGCAGGAGTGCTAACAATTACACAACGGTGCTGTGTACCAACCTTCAGATATCGAATTCCTCTCCACGTCCCTTAGAGGGAAGGAAGATAGATGGGTTTAAAAAAGTACAAGACGGAGAACAAAAGGAATGGAAACAAATAAAAAATGAAGAAAAAATTAAAGAAATATAGAAAGAATGCAGAACAAAACTCAGGAAAAACACGAAGACAGGAAGCAAGAAGAAGGAAAACTAAAAAAAAAGTATAAAATAAACACAAATAATTTAAGAGATGGAAAAGAAAAAGAGCTCAAGAAAAAAAGAAGACATAATAAGGAAGGAAAAAGGTAACAATGTGGTGTACATCTGCCCTAACGATGAGTATAACAGGTCCTTCTGAAACGTCGGTGAACTTCTACAAAACTACACGTCACAGGCAGAGACCTGAGCTGTTTAACTACAAAATCAATTCCCCAGGACACCACAGCGCCCTATATCACGCGTATCTCCGCACATCGTCCCTAGAGATGAGTTGCTCGTACATGCAATACAGGCGCAGGATACGACAGACTGGTATCGTATCGCCTAGTGGGTAGGTCTAAGAAACCAGTTGCTTCTTATGGGGGCCGCACCCTTTCTTGCCTCTCCGCGTGTCCGCAGGTAGCCTTCGGCTGCGTCAACGCCCACAACATGATGGTATCAGTGGCGTATCATAATTATCCTATACAAGATTCAAGCAGTTTAATTTAAAGGGGCTGAGCTATAAGAGAGTATCCTTGCTTGTAAGAGGAGGAATAATCTGTCACCGACGTGATTCAGAAACTGTACGTAAGACAACGATTGCGACCTCCTCCCAAGGTCATGTAGAAGTTGAAAGTGGGGAAATCATATCAGCGATATATAATAACTGAATACAGGTGTGACTTTAGAAGGTGTTCTTTACGATTTTGCAACTCTCAGCCCAGGCATAGACCGCAACAGTCAGAAAAATGTTATTAGCAATCCTTACACACTTTTTTCCTCCGTAAGTGTCTAACAATGTTAGAATGATTACAAATTACGTACATATGTTGTACTTCAGAAGAATATTTGGGGGAATTAAAGCAAATGAAAACTGGAGAAGCGATAAATTTAGGAACTAAGACAGCTGTTTTGAGGTTTAGATATACTTTCGTTTCTTAGAATATGTCGGTTGAATTGGATTGGTCTTATTAATCGAATGACTATTATAACCAAAGTAAGTCAGGTGTTTACTAATAATCCCCAGGGAAGTCGACTAGTAGGACGACTAAAAAACAGATGGTGGAATTGTGTGCAAACAGATATTAATGGCTGCACAATTAAAAACGGCAAAGAGAGGTTAAAAAAACAGAGCAAACTGGGAGCAATTCATTTAGAAGGTAAATATCTGCACTGGACTGTAGTGCCATCGAAGAAGAAGAAGAAGAAGAAGAAGAAGAAGAAGAAGAAGAAGACCGCACTTTCCACTTCATAAGACACATTTACCCCCTAAAATTGCCCTGCGTCTTTACACCGGATACAAGTAGGCTATTAATCCATAAAAAATATCTTGCTAATAATAGGCTGAGTCTTATTACTTGAACAGTCATATGGGACAGGAAATACGGCATTTCCTTCCTGTGAAATTAGTGTAGCTTGAAGGCGATGTAACTCCTTCAGATCATTCATTACTGACTTCGTCAGAGCGCCACCGAACACCATCCAGGGCCCATCACATTCATTACACTCCCGCCTACTCGTACGCTACACACAGTCTCTTACTCTCAATTTTATCAAGTTCTTTCGTCGTCTTCACTCAAACGCACTCTACAAGGGTGTATCCAAAAGTTCCAGGACAGTACTTGTAAAAAGAAGTTTGCTTACCTTGGATGTTAAATTCCTCCATCACCTTCAAAGTACTCCCCTTTAGCACGAATACAGCTGTCCCAGTGTTTCTGCCATGCTTGGAAGCATCCCTGGAAGTCCCTTTTTGGAATTGTGTCAAGTACCCGCTGCGATTCCTCTTGAATCTCTTCAATGGTGTCGAATGTTCGACCCTTCATCCGAAGCTTCA
>Ga0131853_10020998_pt1 | contig 11857 bp, 8 predicted proteins | sample TergutLab28metaG_FD_92764 | JGI IMG/M metagenome (GOLD analysis project Ga0131853, IMG submission 92764) | Labiotermes labralis P1 segment gut microbial communities from Petit-Saut dam, French Guiana - Lab288 P1 (version 2) (version 2) | ecosystem: Host-associated > Arthropoda: Insects >...
AGCTAACTGGTTTGCAGCTAGTCAAGAAATTCCCCGCATTTCACGGAACCCGAAGGTTCATTACCGCACTCACAAGCGTCCGCCACTTGTCTCTATCCTGGGCCAACCCAATCCAGTCCATATTCCCACATCCAACCTCCTGGAGATCCATCCTAATATTACCCACCCATCTACGCCTAGGTCTCCCCAGTTGTCTCTTTCCCTCCGGTTTCCCCACCAAGACCCTATACAGCCCCCTCTCCTCATCCATACGCGGCACAATATTGGGTGAGGAGTACAAATCATTTAGCTCCTCGTTATGCAATCTCCTAATAAATTTAGCTGTTAGAAGTACAAATTAAAATTATATCAAAAGAAATTACCAACAAAATACACATCCAAAAAGTACATCAGATTAAATATCGAACACGTTTTGGCGGGCCACCATCGTCGGGGATCACAAAAGTAGGTATGGAAAAATTATAAGCCATACAGTTAAGGTCGAGATAAAAATACAGCTGATAGAAGAATAAGATACATTATATATAAACTTATACTATAAAAAGGCATGTCATACATTTACTATCTAACTGCTCACGCAGCAATCATACAAGTATAGGTCATGTCAAGGATGTATATGTATACACAACTGATACAATATTGATCATTACCTGACAATCGCCTTAAATTGCGTGATGGGAGGTACAGTATGTGACAAGTTGCAGTTGTAATAATATAAATAACCAACTAGATGCAACAATAGCAATTTAATAATAAATTGCTATTGTTGCATCTAGTTGGTTGTTTATACTATTGTATCAGAGATGCACGTTCACACAAACATCAAATTTGCAGTTGTCTTCAAAAGTATGGATCTCCTCCTGTAGAATCAATGGGTGCGCATGTGCAAACTGTGGAACTCTTCTCGTAGTACTAATGACAAGTACTCGTATGGCGGACCGCCGAAATATGTTGCATTTTACTCAATAAATACGTTTTGAAATAGTGTACTTTGTTGGTAATTTCTTGTAAAAATTACACTTCCGTACGCGATCATAAGGTGTCATAATAACAACCAAAATGTTTCCCACGCAATGTCTGTTTAGCTCAATAATTAGTAAAAGACCCTGCAGGGGACGTTGTGTATGATTTGCACCCCGAGCGTTACCAGTGGTTATCAGGCCTTTGACGTTATGCAGTCTGTCCATAACAAACAGAGCATTTGGATTTAAAAAAAAATACTTGCTTGTGCACGAATATTTCTGCTCCTTGTTACTTAAGCATTCGCCTTGGTTGGTTATAAGCACTGTTACATGCAAACACAACACGGATTTTTTTTTTGTGAATGATGCAATAAAACTGCGCGTACTAGTTTGTATCATTTGTGTGACTGTATTCGAACCTGCTCCATGTATCTAAAGGTAAAGGTAAAGCAGTCCCGTTACAGGCCTGGAGTGGCCCAGAGGGTTCCAGGAAGTTAGGGTTCCCAGATTTCAGGACAACGGCATAGGATGGTGGTAGGGTTGTCAGCCTCAAGCACCGGCCGCCTTTAACCCAGGAAATGCTCCTGGTACTCATTTATGCTAGAGGCTGAGTCGATCCCAGGGCCATAGTGCGATCGGAGGGATTATGTCAATGAAAAATTCCAATGACACCAGCTGGGATCGAACCAGCGACCTTCCGACTTGTAGCACAGCACCTTAACCACTGCGCTACCGCGATCCCCCCTTCCATGTTTATTTTCTGTTAAAACATTCACTGCTTTAGAATTAATTCTTGATATAAACATGCGCGGTACAAGCAAAGAAATGTGAAAAGAAATATAATAATTCTGAATTATCTAGGAAACATTTTGAAGATTCTGTAGAAGCGTTTTGGAAAATTGTCGCCCGTTTCTGCTGGTCCAAAGTGCTTATTTTCTACACCTGACAACACATTCGTGAATAAGCAGCATGCATAAAAATTGCAGCTACTGGTTGTGAGTGACATTTCTGTTTTGATTTAGGTTTACATCTTCTCCTTTCAGATACTTTCCTAATGGCTATCATTAAAGAGATTTGTATCGATTTCCTCGGATCTTAGGAGAAGAAACACTGAGATTAAAGCTACTCAATTGATTTTCGTCTTCCAAACCCATTCGAGGCTATGAAGTGTAATGACCTTCACGTTTAGACTGCTTCAACGCAGGGGAAATAACCCCGGATGCAAAAATTAGTAGCATCGTCTGTGGGCCTTAAGGGTAGTTCGGACATGATGACCGAGATAGACCGCTATGATCTTATCAGGCCAGCAGCCTGTCGGTTGGCTATATAACCACTCAGATTCTTCAAAGAATTTCAAATAATTTTTGTGAAGTAAATACAAATGCATAAGTTGGGGATCGAGTAGGAAACTTTGAAGTTCTTACGTAAACGCTGGGGTCATTTTGGAGACAATAAGTTCGGAAACCTCCACTTGAAAGCACGAGAAACAGATGTTATGATAATATTGGCATACATAAAGGTAAATGTAAAATGATCCCATTACAGGCCCGGTGTGGCCCAGAGGGTGGGTAGAGGTATAGCTCTACTCTTCCATGACTGCGGCACTAGAAGGGGTGAGTGGTCAGCAGCACGCCCCGGCCGCACTTTACCCCCGGGAAAGACCCGGTACCCATTTTACAGGAGGCTGGGTGGGCCTCAGGGCCGGTCTGGACGGGCGGAAAGTCTCGTCCCCACCGGGATACGATCCCGGACCGTCCAGCCCGTAGTCAGTCGGTATACAGCCTGAGCTACCGGGCCCACAATATTGGCATAAATATTCTGGGGAAAAAAGAGGTGGAAACATAAATGGAGTTGGCTCAGGATCCTGTCCAATGCTGAACCTTCATGTTAGTTGAGTCTAGCCTTCGGTTTTGCTACAGTAGTGTTAGTTCACTTATGTTAGATCACTTACTAAAAGTTACCTAAAGTGTGGTGCGTAGAACACAATTTTCGTTCATAACAGGTTGCGTCGTTTCCCTGCTCAAGTTGGCAATTATTCGGAAGAAGGAATATCTCTGTTACCCACCTCAAAAGTTTGCCATCGCCACAGCAGCAGCAGACAGCCTGCACTCATTTAGATCAATTTCTCTTCGCAGCATGTTTATTGAAACTTGTAACATCCATCGGTCTAACAGTGGACCTCGAAAGCAAATATATTACCACCATATTTTTCAAGGAACATTAATTACGGATTTCCCGTCCCTCTTAATGTAATCACCATAAGAATTCTCGTCACCGACCTTAAAACATGGCGTAATTAGAAACTCTATCAGAATAAACCCGTGGGCCGGGTACCTCAGTCGGTATAGCGACTGACTACGGGCTGGACGGTTCGGGATCGAATCCCGGTCTGGACGAGATTTTCCGCTCCTCCAGACCGGCCCTGGAGCCCATCCAGCCTCCTGTAAAATGGGTACCGGGTCTTTCCTGGGGGTAAAATGTAAATTAAGAAAATCACTAAAATGCTTGGGATTGAAATACTATAATTGTACTACCAGATGTGAGAACAAGTTTCCTTGTCGATATTCGGCCTTGGGGAAGGGGGGGGGGGGTTGTTTTGTATTCACGTTCTTTAAAAGATGTGATGTTGACTGAAGGAATGCTTGTAAGATGTCATCACTCCATATTTTGCTTACATTCTGACCTCTGTTCTAAGTAAAATTGTGCAACAGAGCATAGAAATACTGGGCGTTTCATAACGTACTCCGGGATTAAAAAAATTTATTACAGGAAAAGTAGGATACGTATTTACGAAATTTGTACAGACACAAGGAACAACTCAAAATCCCCCCCCCCCCAATTAAGTTGTTTTTCATCGTAGTTCACATTTCCGCCGCTAGGCGATGCGAGTGTATGTAGTGAGAAAATGGCCGCTGCGGGGGAGAAGTCCTTTTGTGTGTTGGAATATCACACGAGTAAGTCTGTGGTTACTGTGCAACGTGCATTTCATGCAAAGTATTAGTCCCACCATTGCCACGTGACCTCGCTGACCTAAAGGCACGGATCATTGCAGCAGTGAAGAACATCGATGCAACCATGTTGACGCGTGTGTGGCAAGAACGTGAATATCGTATGGGTGTGTGCCTTGTCACCCGTGGTGCACACATCGAACATCTCTAGTTGTCAAAAAACTTTTTCAGTTTACCTGTGGCTGTGAACAGTTCCATTAAGGTAGGTCCTTTGATTTAGTTATTCTAAATGTTTGTAATCACGGAGAACATTATGAAACGCAGTGTATAATTGTGACTTGGATAGACTGCAATAAACTGTGTGCGAAAGGAATTGCTGTTCTTAAGATTGTATGTATTATTACTTATGTAAATGTATACAAGAGCTACAAACGCCCTGTATGGCCTCTTATGCAGTGCTGTTGATTAGTAAGTACTGAGAGGAACAGGTGTGTTACAGGGTACACAGATGTCAAATATCGTTTTACGGTCGATCTATGTTGGCCCGTTTATTTGATTTCTTTCTTTTACCAGGGTGTGGAAACTGTACCGGTTGGCTCACAGAGCGGGGCAAGGCGGTATAGCAAGAACCTAAGCAATGGGATCAATAGGTAACGCGATGAAAGTGCTACACTTCCCTAATGAAAGCGCACATTAGACAGATGTTATATTTTGGAGAAACTGAAAGAAAGAAACCAAATAAACGACCAAAATAAATTAGGCCGTTGTAAGATTTTTCACGTCATCACCCAACACTTATGTACCCTGTAACACACCTGTTCCTCTCAGTACCTCCTATCAACACCACTGCGTAAGAGGCCGACGCTCTAACATACAGGGCGTTTGTAGTTATTGTATATACTTACATAAGTACTAATACATATCAATCTTAGCAGCAATTCCTTACGCAAATAGCTTATTGCAGTCTAGCCACGTCACAATTATATTTCAATGTATTGTTGCACAATTTTACGTAGAACAGAGGTCAGCACGTAAGCGAAATATGGAGTGATGACATCTTAAAAGCATTCCTTCAGTCAACATCACATGTTTTAAAGCATGTGAATACAAAACAACCCCCCCCCCACCCTCCCCAAGGCCGAACATCGACAAGGAAACTTGCTCTCACATCCGGAAGTACAATTACAGTATTTCAATCCCAAGCATTTTAATGCTTTGTTTCTAAACTTCTTATTCTATCATACTTAATGTATACAGCAAGTTTTAAATTACCGATTTCGGCTTATCGTACAGTTTTAAGATGTTTTGTGTAGTTGGGATCCCAACCATTTAATTGGGTGATGTGAAACTGTATTATGCAACTTACATTGTAATATCTTTTATGTGTTATTTGCCTGATGGTGGCTTCATGTTAAGTCGAAAAATGTTGCATTAAACCATCCAATATGCAAAATATTATGCTCCATCTGTGATAGTCCCACCTACCGCAACGGACAGTGCTTCCGTACTTTTCAAAATAACGTCACTGCTTTTAATAAAGAAGGTGGCAAACCCACAAAAATAATTAGAATTCAGAAGTGACTCACACAATGAGCGAAAGAGAAGAACTGGAAATATAGAACGCACAACTGCAAGACGTAATAGAATATAAATTAAGATAGTTGGAACATTTAATAAAGATGGAAAACGCCGGTATTCTAAGAATACTTCATAAATATCAACACAGTGGAACCTTTTCTTATTTGAATTATTTCCATTATTCTTCTTAATGTTAAAATTATATATATATATTCGATAGACGTTCTCAAAATCAAGTTCTTGGGCTTAAATCAATTTTCTACACGTTTCAGTCAGTCACAGTCTTTCGGACAAAAAGTGTAATTACACAAACACAAGTGTATGCTGTGTCACCGCTGTACTATTGCGTAGCTATCATATTTGCAAGGTGATAAGAATCTGTAATTCATAATACATGATTAAAAAGCTGCGTGTTAAAATTAATACATTTTAAACGTAGCACACACAATTACGTTATTTGGCCTCATATTCAAAAGTCTATAAAAAAAAACTAGTGTCCTCGTATTGTTTTTCTTGGTATGATGATCCTGTAAATCTCCAACAGTCTGTATATCCATCACTCAGGTGTTTTGATTGTTTGATAACCAACGCGTGTAAGTTTCGGGAATCCTTGTTGTGGTGTTGTTATATTTGGTAATCCTATGACTGCACACTGTTTCACTGGGTATGGATCCTGCAAGTTATTAATTAATTGTGATTTGTTGATACATTTTGTACCTTTTGGCATCTGTTGGTTGTACATCAAGAAATCCGTTTCGAAGTTGGTACTTGGCAAGTTTTACTGCTTTCAAGAAGTCATTTTCTATATAATGGTTCCTGAAGCCACGCAAAATGTCTGCATTTTCTATCCAATTACTCTTGAGTTTCACGAAAAGTAGCAAAGGAAATTGTTAGAGTTTTCGTACCAATTTAGAGTGAGGCTACGTGACCGGAATGTTTGAGATTTAACTAATGGAATTATGTAATTACTATATTTTATAATTTTATTGTTAATCTAAGCAACGTCTGATCCCAATAAAACCTAACAGTCATAAGTACTCGTAATATGCTGAAAATGCTTCCTAAAAGATAAACGATGCCGAGATGAGTACAGTGCCAATCACGGATTTCTAAAATCCCACACACAGATGTCGGAAGATAAATTTTTGAAGAGAAATAAGAATTAATCAGGAAGTTGAATATAAGAATTAAGTTGGAAGCCCCAAGTCCTCGGAACTGAAAAAATTAAGAAATTTCAAAACGTAAGAGGTAAATGGGAAAATTTAAGGGGGGGGGGGGAACCAGCGTTGGAAGTAGATGGAGGGGGGCAGTACTACTGCAGCTGTGCGAAGGAGAGTAACTGCGTAAATATTTTTGGTGATTTTTTTTTCCTGTGGCGCTGCTGCCCAACGCCGGCCATGGCCTCCCCATTCTTGAGGTTTCTAGATCACACACAACAACGCACCACAGTCGGTAGGACTCCTCTGGACGAGTGATCAGCTCGTCCAAGAGACCTATACCTGACAACACACAAAACTCACAACAGACAAACTTCCATGCCCCCGGTGGGATCGAACCCACGGTCTCAGCATGCGAGTGGCCGCACACCTACGCCTTAGACCGCGCGGCTACTGGCACCGGCGAGTGATGGTTACTGCAGAAAATTAAAAGTGGCTTTGCACTGGATTGCTGTTAGCAAGGACAGCTCTCTTTACTTTTAACTTAACCAATAGGCAGTATGGACGGTCCGGGATGGAATCCCGGTGAGGACGAGATTTTCCGCCCGTCCAGACCGGCCCTTGGCCCCACCCAGCCTCCTGTAAAATAGTTACCGGGTCTTTCCCGGGGATAAAGTGCGGCCGGGGCGTGCTGCTGACTACTCACCCCCTTCTAGTGCCGCGGTCATGGAAGAGTAGAGCTATACCTCAACCCACCCTCTGGGCCACACCGGGCCTGTAACGGGATCACTTTAATGAACAGTATATTATATTATATTGTAAATCGCTAAAAGATAAACTTGTCCCAAGACTCTAACTCAGACAAAATAGCAACATGAGAATTGCTCTCCTGTGGGATTTTACGAAGCGTAGAATGGTAGATTCTCACTGACGTTTCGACACAACCTGGACTCCTTGACCCCCGAAGATGGGACGGATAGTTTGTCCCGAAACGTCGGTAATAAACTACCATTCAACGCTGCGTAAAATCCCCCCCCCCCCAAAACGCAGATCTCACACAGCGGCGGGCGCCTGACATCACGAAGATCAAAATACCGTAACAAAAATATTTCGCATACTCCGACTGTCATTGTAGTCATCTGGTTACAAACGACAGGCAGATGCATTGACCAGTTGTGAGGCCCACTCAGCCTCGGAGTCAATTAGTAACAGGATTACTTTCCTCGCAGATAAAGCAGCTAAGACTTGAACCTGCCACTCATGCTTATCGAATGCCCACGCTAAAAATTATTGCAGCTATATATATCAACTATAACGTACAACTGATTGCAGCGCACAAGGAAACCTTTACCTTTAACTTAACAGAAACCTCAGGTTCATTGTCTTTTTACAGCAGTCAGTCACTGATCTGAATCCTGAGGCAGTTTAATTTAATACACACCACACCATGGTTCTTTAAGATACATTTTAATAGCATCCTCCTAAGAACGACAGAATCTTCTAAGTAGTATATTCCCTTCAAGTATTTATTAAAATTTTGCACCAATTTCTGATTTCCCCAGACGTATTTTATGTCTCGTATACCTCAGCCACATACGTCTGATAACCCCAAAGGTAATTTGCAATCTTCCGATTAGATACTTTTCTCTATCCAGTCATTTCCTGTCTCCTAGCTTCAGACTCTCCCCACGCGTTGTATTATCAACATTCTTAGAGGCGTCACCATTTTTCACTGCATCACAGCCATTTTATAAATTTCCAAAGTTCAGTGATTAATACCCACTTTAATCCTTCCGTCCACGAAAGCGTGATAAAATTTTTATTTCACAAGTCACTCGACACATTTTCTATTCGCCCGATACCAGAAAACATATAACGAACCTCTTAGTTCTCGGAAACAGAAATAAACTGCCCAGTACACTTGTCATTGCAGTCAACCCTCTGAATATAAGACACCAGAGTCTGCACGTGCAACTGACAATTTAATTAACGCAGCACAGCATTACAGTATTTCGTAGCTCTGTAAAAAAACCCTCTCGCGCTATTAGTAATTAAGAACTTGTTGAAGTTTTTGAAAAAAAAAAGGCGAAACCCATGGAGTGGTTGCCATGACAAACCGCCAGTTTTTTTCAACTAGTCAAGACAACTTTCGCTTTTATGGTGGCTGAAGATACACTGCCGTGTTGAAAACAGCCCGCCGCTGGACTATTTCGTTAGCCAGCTTAACCCAGCCCGTCTTTAGATAATAATTCTTTTAAGACTAATTTTAATATTAACTTCCGATCGGCGTTCGGGTCTCTCAAATGGTCTCTTCCCTTCAGGCTTTACTGTTAGCGTTTTGCACATATAGTTTTTCTTCCTTCCCATACTCGCCACGAGTTGTGCCCATTGAATCTTCCTTGAATTAATGTCGCCGTGTGTTGCGATCTCCTGATCACGACACAGCGTATTCTGGTAGGCAATTCCCGACGTTTCGGAGAAAGCTTCCGCATACAACTTCACAGTAGAAGAGTAAATTTACCAACGCTGGGGCAAGCTGCTTCACATTCTTCAGGATATGGCGTGACATTTCACCCGCACGTCGCGGAACATTAATGTTCAATACCGCTGTTCCTGTGTTCAGTTAGGCACCAAGCCACAAAGGCATATGAAGGAAGAGAGACACCGCTGTTCGCAATTTGAGCCTCAGCACTAGATGCAGGTGAAATTTCAGCTTCACTTCCTGGCCTGGACGACTTGGTAACAATAATAATCTCTTGCCCTTGCTGGAAATGGAACCCCGATTCCTCGGTAGTCCAGCACACAGCCCAAAAATACCGACCGAGCTTGGGCGGCTCCTGTTATAAGCGAAATATCTGATTGCAAGCAAGATCCACGTTAGATATAGAGCATAAGTCAAGAAGTCAAGAGGGAACATAAGGACGCTCTAACAACGTTCTAAGAAGTCTTTGTAAGCAGAATACTCTCGGCTCCAGTCTCGAAAATACAATAGGCTATTATAGGTTTTTTGTGTTTCCTCTTTTAAGGTCACTGCAATCAAGTTCCCTTGCAGACACGATCAGCTAGAAGTCCTTTCCGACAAACCACGTAGACAATGACACTCAATGTCAAAGATAAGAGATGCATTGCCTTAACATGAGAGTAATTTGTACTGCTCACTTACAGACGCAGCGTGTGATATGTACATCTCATTTTGTGCAGAATTTGGAAGAGGTGGAGCTGGGATAGCTCAGTCATTATAGTGAATAGGTATGGACTGGACGACCGAAGCATCGTGATTCGACTAATGGCAGAAAAAGTTTTTTTTTTTCCTTTTCCAAAGGTTCCACACAGGCTCTGGGGCCCATATACAGCCTCCTGTTCAATGAGCACAAGGAGCCCTTTCCCAGGAACTGTACGGTCGGGGCGTGAAGCTGACCACTCACCTCCATCTAGACCCAAGGCAAAGATTGCATGCAGCTGCACCTCCAGCTCATGGTGTACACAAGGAGAATACAATTTTACTTGAAATGAAAAATTATTCAACTGTTCTCATAAAATTCAATTTTATGCTGACAACTGCAAAAAGGGAGGAGCTACTAACAACGATAAAATCACTGCCTCAGTCTCAGAAATGAAGTTATCCTGTACTTGTGACGTCACGTAGACTCAAAGTGCTCTGTCTAATAAGGTAAAGGGTTCTTTCATTAGTTTCATCTTCAGTAACCGTCACTGAATTCAGGACAACCCAAACGAAGCTCACAGATCCCATATTGTCTCCCAAGCCCAACTAATAGGATTAAAACCAGTAGTAAAGTGAAATATAATGGCGCATGAGGGAAGAACAGAGATAGAGCAGATATATAGGAATTAGTTTCTATAAAACTGTTGTCAGACAGGGGCTTTAGTATTCCCGTATTCCCATTACACAGTGCCCAGTTGGGCATTCTATTGTTCTCGCAGCTGGGTTAACTGGCAGGTCGTGTAATAATTCAGGTCCTATATTCAATAAGTATGGGCCCGGTAGCTCAGTCGATATAGCGACTGACTACGGGCTGGACGGTCCGGGATCGAATCCCGGTGGGGACGAGATTTTCTGCCCGTCCAGACCGGCCCTGGGGCCCACCCAGCCTCCTGTAAAATGGGTACCGGGTCTTTACCGGGGGTAAAGTGCGGCCGGGACGTGCTGCTGACCACTCACCCCCTTCTAGTGCCGCGGTCATGGAAGAGTAGAGCTATACCCACCCTCTGGGCCACACCGGGCCTGTAATGGGATCACTTTACCATTACCTTTGTTATATTCAATAAGTACACGTGAACCTCATCTGTACATATATACACCTGCATATAATAACGGATATTTATAGTGAGAAAAATAAGAAATACGTGCGTATACAGTGTGGATGGAATGCAGACTTATCGAATGTTAAGGCAGATGATGCGTATCGTAACTAATGTGAACTGCGCTCTTCTGGGATATTACAGAGAGACTATTGGTGATTTCTTACCGACGTTTCGGGTAAACCTATCGGGTCCCATCTTCAGGGGTCAATAAAAAAAAGCCAACTGTCCCAATACGGGGTTTATATAGGGAGGAGTGTGGGCGGTGAAAACTCGTATTGGGACAACTGGCTTTCTTTTGGATTCTTGACCCCTGAAGATCGGACCGATAGGTTGTCCCGAAACGTCGGTACGAAATTACCACTACTAGCTGCGTAATAACACAGAAAAGCACAGTTCTCATTTAATTTGCGGGAGAAGCCTGAAATAACGCATAACCGATGTGCTTCAAATAATTAATTACAGTTCATATTGACGTTGGTTGTTCGTGCACGGCGTGCAGCGTGGTGTAATGTTGCTTCCGGCTTAACACGTACTGCTTATTGCACAGAAGCTGATAGCCATTCGGCTGTTCGACAGATTTCTTAACACTTTATGGAGTCAAAAAGCTCATTATCATGTGCAGAAGGGCGTGTCACTGGACTCTATCTTAGGACACACACACACACAGACACCCATCCACCCCCACACACATACACAAACAAAACTACACACACACACAAAACTATACACACAAACACACCCACCCACCCACCCACACACTCACACACACACCCACCCACACATCCACCCCCCCACACACACCCACACACGCACTCACGCACACACCCACCCACACATCCACCCCCCACACACACCCACCCATCCACCCTCCCCACACACACACACACAC
>Ga0131853_10021001_pt1 | contig 11856 bp, 4 predicted proteins | sample TergutLab28metaG_FD_92764 | JGI IMG/M metagenome (GOLD analysis project Ga0131853, IMG submission 92764) | Labiotermes labralis P1 segment gut microbial communities from Petit-Saut dam, French Guiana - Lab288 P1 (version 2) (version 2) | ecosystem: Host-associated > Arthropoda: Insects >...
CTTAAGAGTTCCAGGAGATTAAGCCTCCCATATATCAAGACAATCAGCACATGAACGTGGTAAGGCTGTCAGCCCTAAACACCGGCCGCCTTTACCTCCCAGGAAATATTCCTGGTTCTCGTTTCTGTTAGAGGCTGCGTCTACGCCAGGGCCATAGTGCGGCCGAAAGGATTATGTCAATAACAATTTCAATGACACCATCGGTAGTGGAACTCGCAACCTTCCGGTTTGTAGCGCAGTGCGTCAACCAAATGGGCCACGGTGTAATATTAAAGTGCTTCGTATACCCAATATTGCCATGCAAAAGCAAAATGTATTACATATTCTGAGTGTGTGTCTGTAAACTTAGCTATCCAGAACACAACGCCCATGAGCCATCTTGTCATCCGTAGTATTTTTTTCACATTATTTCGCAAAGGTCACGATTTTCTGGGAAACGTTATTGAACATAAAAGCTGTTTTTTTTATTTTATCCACACGTAATATCTAAAATATTTCTCATTTTAAGAAGAACTGAGCGAGATATGATTAAAAAAGTATATTAATCTTCACATAAAGTGCCCGTTATTCTTGTCAGATTTTAATGAAATTCGTTTTCTTTCGACGTATTTTAGAAAAATATTCAAACATCAAATTTCCTAGGATTCCTTCCATTTGGAGCCGAGGTTTTCCATGCGGACGATCAGACAGACAGAAGGTCAAACATGATGAAGCTAATAGTCGCTTTTCGGAAATATACAACTCTTAACACTGCATACTTTTTATCTATTTCTGATTAAAAAGCAATGTTATTAAATTACGTTTTATCAAAACCAGCCCTTGTACAAAAAGACAGTTTAGAGTTTAGACGATGTTGGATGATCCATTTGCATGGCAGGTAGTTAATCACGTCACCCGATGCGTGCGCATAAAATATGATCGTTTATTGCAGACCAGTTTCTTCCAACAGGTCACACCGAAACATTTTGCTGTGTGTTCAGAGACGCACAGCCGCACAACAAACATCTTACCACATAGATTAAAAGGTGGCTTAAGGGATTTAGGTTCTGGTATTTAATGACTTGCAGAACGAAAAAGTAAAGTTAAAGTATTTTAAATGAAACCAAAACAAGCCTTCTTCAAGTTATGCAGATTTACACTACACTTCTTCGTTTTAATATTCAAGTCGTTTGGACTTTCTTTGACACAAACTAAACCCAAAAGCAAACACATAATATTCCAAAGACATTTCAACAAAATAGGGAATGTCCGTATACAGTAATACAGAGGTGCGTTCGCGGAACAATTGTTGCTATGTGAACGCAATGAATATTACATATTCTGAGTGTGTGGCCTTTATTATCCAGTAAAAAAAGCGCATGTCTTATATTGTATTGTTATCCGCGGTCTGTTGGACTGTGTCACATTTTCCACATTATCTTATAAACAACACAACATCGGGGGGGGGGAATATTTTAAATAAAGCGGGAATTTGAGTTTCTCTATAAATTTTGTCCGAAACATTTCTCATTCGAAGAAAAAATGAGCGAGATAAGATAAAAAATTTATATTGATCTTCGTGTAAAGCAGGCGTTATTATTGTCGGGTTTTAATAAAACTTGTATTTTCTAGACAAATTTTAGAAAAATTCTCAAATACAAAATTTCACAAAAATCCTAGTAGTGGGAGGGGGGCGAATTGTTGCATTCGGACGGACGCACGGACAGACATGACGAAAAATTGCGAAAAGCGACCAAAAGCTACGTCCCCTCCAAAACTAACAAGTTCTACACGTCGTGATGGCAATAAAAAAACAATCTAGAGAAGAAATACATTTACAGAAACCAACGACAAATATCAAGTTCCAAATGTTGAAGGAAATTTGCACTGATACCGTTATACTGTCTATTACAAACTGTCTTTGGAAAACAATGTATTTAGTGACTTCACTGCAGTTTGTATTACAGACGAATGTAGATAATTTTGTAGTAACTTGATGTTCTACAAGTAAACATGAAGATGGAGGTCAATCCTGAGCTAAATTACAGTATGGTATTAATTTTATTACTCTTAATATAAGGAAAATTCTTTATAGTTAATGATTTCAGATGTGACATACCAATGTTAGAGTCTTACAGTACTGTACCAGAGTAAATAATTTCGCAAGGTGTTTTTTTCTTCCAATTCCACCACATGTCCTTGTGGACTTCGCGGTCCTCCGTCCTGGGCACGGCAGGAGTGTAACCGACTTCTGAAGTTGGGACGCCCATGAGGCGCAGTTACGTTGTCACGATGATGTGAGTGGTGATACAGGAAGATGTAGTGCCAGAGGAGCCCTTAAACCTAAATTATACCAACCTACCCAGACCATGGTCACCGCGGGAATCCTCCCCTTCAGGGAAAATTCCCACGGTAGAGCCGGGAATCGAACCCAGGACCTCATGATTAGTAGTCAGAGACTCTTTCGCAAGTAACGTTGTTTTTATTCTTCTAGAGAAAAAAGAACACACAAAAGAATTCAAAAGGCAGGCCAATATAGGTGGCGTTCCTCAATCATATATAATTTTTCGTTTCACGTCCACAGTGGCTTCTACTTCACATACAACCGTTGCATGTATCGTATGTGACACATTAACAAATAAACGAGTAGCCAACTACGATATACTTATTCTTTTTTAGGCAGACGTTATTCCAACCTGAAAGACAACAGTTCTATCCACAATATTTATGGTGGGATTCGAAGGTCCTTTCCAAAATATATCTGCCTTATCTGATGAAGCCCTGTTCACTGTTCCTATCTACATCCCAATCAAGTTAGTTAATTTCCTCAGAACTCTGATACAAAATCGAGTGTTGTTCGGTATCAATTAGCTTAATAAAATTCAAAGAACAACACAATATTCAGGCATATTCGCCTAACTCTTGTTACTCTGGTGAAGCAACAAGTATTACATATTCTGAATGTTTCTTTACAGCCTTAGTCATCCATCACGCAAAGCGTATGGGCCGTACTTTCATCTGTGGCCTGTCAGATTCTACTATATTTTTTCGCTTTATCGGCATAAACGACATGATTTTCGGAAATACGTTACTGAATATAATATATGTCTTGATTTCTCTACATTTTGTCTCAGACATTCCTCATTCTAAGAAGAATTCGGCCAGATATTGCCATAAATGTGCTGAGGTCTTCACTTGAAGTACACGATATTATTGTCAGATATTAATCAAACTTGAGTTTTCTCAACATATTTTCGCAAAATAATCAAATATGAAACTTCAATAAAAATCTGTTCAGTGGGAGCCGATTTGTTCCATACTGACGGACACAAGGATAGACAGACAGACATGAAAAATGCAAAAGACGCTTTTCGCAATATTACGCACTCGCCTAAAATCAAATTTCCGCTCATCAGCAAACACTTCGTTTCCGCTAAATAAATTGACACTACTCACAGAGAAAATCCCGACTAAATCTACTAAATGCTATATAAGGGCACAGTTAAGCATGTTTGAATGGTATTGGAGCACCACTGGTCTTCACATAGGTAGCAAAGATAATGCTAGAACTGCTAAGTGAGTTTCGAGGTAGAAAATGTAGTGTTATTCAGGTGGCTGTACACAAGTTTACTGTCATGTGTGTTGTTCAAATATAAACGTAATTTGTGAATTGAAAAGTCACGACACGGGGACCCACGTCAACCGTGAGTAACATGCGTTTATTCTTATAAGCATATGACTGAAGTCCCCGATACACCACGAGTAAGATTTTGTCCATTGGTATATTAAAAGTGTTCACGTTTGAAACACATTTGTGCTACGTTAAAAGAAAAGACAGGCAAGATACGTATAACGTAACATCAATTCGCGTCCACGTAAACATCGTTCACGTGGAAAAACAATAAGTATTACATATTCTGAGTGTGTGTCTGTAGCCTTCATTACCCAGCACGCAAAGGGCATAAGCTGTATTACATTGTCATCTGTGGCGTGTCTGGCTGTACCATGTTTGTCCACATCGCCTCATAAAAGGCACGATTGTAGGGGAAAATTTTGCTCAAAATACATTGCGTTTTGATTTTCTCTACAACCTACGTAAGAAGCAATTCTCATTCTAAGAAGCCAGTGAGATATTATAAATTTACATAGGTGTTCATGTAAAGTACACGCTATTCTTGTCAGATTTTAATGAACTTGAACTTTGTCAACAGATTTTCGATAATTTAAGATGTTTTGCTGACCGTGCATCTCAGTATATTTATCTTAGTAATTAATCAACTTGGTGCACAAAATTTCTGTTTTACAATAGGTTTATTTCATGCCTCTACATGTTTCGAGCACCATGTGCTCATCATCAGGAGGTCAAAATTGTATTATACAGCCTGTGGTATCATCACACTCTGTAGGTGGCCGTCCAGTGCACCTGTGCACGGGACGGCCACCTACACAGTGTGATGATACCAGAGGCTGTATAATAAAATTTTGACCTCCTGATGATGAGCACATGGTGCTCGAAACATGTAGAGGCATGAAATAAACCTATTGTAAAACAAAAATTTTGTGCATCAAATTCGTTAATTACTAAGATAAAAAAAAGTTTTTCGATAAATACACAAAATACCAAATTCCGTGAAAATCCGTTCAGTGGAAGCCGAGTTTTTCCAAGCGGATAGACGAGCGGATGAAGAGAAAGAGGCGGGCAGACACGGAGACATAACGAAGGTTTAATAGTCGGTTTTCGAAATTTTGCGTTTGCGCCAAAAATTGGGAAATTTTTTTTAGAGTGTTCTGTTTTTGTTAGTTAAGAGATCTATAACAAACTTCACAGGTTGTATTAAGTTACGTTGTGGTTGTTTAGATATGTGATTCTTTTAACTGTCAACTGTCCTTCCTTTGCAATTACAGGTACAAAGTACGTAAGCCAGACACAATATTAGCACACAAATAACATTCCATCGGCAATTTCGACACCTATCGGAAAGTATGCAGTTGGAGTCTCAGATGAGTCTCTTGGCACTCTCGCTAATCTCTAGGATCTAAACTTACAGCACGCTACCAGGTATATTTTTCCTCCAGTCTCTCAAAATCAACGTTATAAGAGAGTGTCTCATTTTATTCAATAAGGCGTCTTCTTTTAACAAACGCCAGAAGTTTAATAAACTCAGTGAAACTTTTTTTTGGCAAGTTAACAGGATCTTGCCTAATCACAAATATCGCCCGTTTGTAAAATCAGAACGCTGAATAACGTATAAAAGAAGATACAAAAGCTACAACGTGTCTTGGGAAAATGAATGAGGCCATAACCTTACCGACCCTTTTAGATAAATTTTAACAGTACACTTCCACTTAAACCCAACTTCTAAGAATGACCTATTTAAGCCAGATTTTCTGAATAACACTGTGCATTCAATCATTATCCTTCTCCTTACACAAGTCGCAGTTGTGCAGCCTCATATTCCTCCATTTAATCACCCCGAACACAGTTTATGAAGCGCGTGAACAATGAAACTCCTCATGGCGTAATTATTTCAGCTTCCTGTCACAAAGGCCTTCCTCCCCCCCCCCCCCCCCCGCCAATCCGATCTCAGATATGCGTTCAGAAATATAAAGCTATGTTTCACATTCAACAGGAACTCACGTCTGAACTGACGGCAGCAATATCCCCAAATTTTATCTGCTGTATCTTTCTGAATGCGCGAACAAGTTTGATATATTAGGTCTACTGTCTTACCAGGAACACAAAGATCACTAACACTCCTAACCCCCCTGTCTGGAAACTCGAATCACACTAATCAGTATGTGCCTTTAACAGTATGCGCCACTGGTTAGATGAACAAAAATATATTCGCAGAATAACACCAAAAATTGTATAACCTTCCACCTGCTAGACAGCTTACATACAAGCATGAAAATCATACCATATAAAAACTGCATGTACAAATGTTCTTCCTGATGAAGAACACATGATGTTCGAAACAAGTAGAAGACAAGAAGAATTGAATGAAAACATTAATTTAAAAGAGTGTGTATTTTGTTGATTTACATAATACATACTTAAGAGACCTCAATAAATAACTCCTTGTTGAAGGATCCTACTTTGCGAACAGGTAGTTGCGTATTTGATCAAGAGGTTTTGACTTTTTAACCCAAATTTCCAAGCTGTTTTCAAAAACGCCCTCATTCTACTCCTGCTTTGGAGCAAATAAATTCTGTGCATATTCTCAAATCCACTTCATTCCTATTTTCCATTCATGATCATTTCCCAAAGTCATATTTTTTGTGTGGTTCTCCAGGCCTACTAGTACACGTTTCCTATTTGATATTAATAAGGATTGGTAACCTCTTCGAAACGGAATACGACGCATAAGATAGTATCTCTCTTCGGAAGAAACAGAAAAATTACAGAAACCTATTTTCTCCGTTCAAGACAGTGTGACAACGGACTTCCAAAATTACTTTGTGTTACTATATTCAGAAATTACAAATCTGTAACTTCATTGACACAATGACAGTCTTTTGTGTCGAGTTGCTCTAAAACTTAGGCAGCATTTATGTATTGAGCTATTTTCTGTTCTTTAGCCACAAATAAAGCCTTGGGTCTGGTCGTTGGCATCAATACCAACTGACCTTCAAATGACAGAATTCAGAGCGTATTATGTAGAATCGTGTAACAACAATTTGAAATGCACACACTTATGAGTCTCTTTAGCTATTTTTTTTCACAACTTCACCCTTCATTCAACCTTTTCTGAATAAAACAGCTTTGTAACAATTTCTGCATAACAAGTCTAACGGTACCACTTTAATCTAAGTGAAAGCAGTAATTGTTACCGCCTTCCTGTATTGATTCTCCCTCAATTTTTATAACTGTTAACATAATTCTTAATTTCATGTTTTACACCAGTTACTAAAAATGTCGATATTTATGAATATTATTTTTGGGATTACTACTACTACTATCACCACCACCACCACCACCACCACCACCACTACTACTACTACTACTACTACTACTACTACTACTACTACTACTACTACTACTACTACTACTACTACTACTACTACTACTACTGCTGCTCTGGTTGTGTATAATCTCAGACTTTTCTATTTGATAAACATGCAGGCAGTAAGATTCTTTGGATTGGGAATAAGTACGTGGAACAGAAAGTAAACACTTCATCCAGTTATTTCCAGTGCCGCTCCACTGATTGAACTACACGCTCGGCACCAAAAAAAAAAAGATTAAATCTTTTCAGTTCAGCTAACCTTTCTAACGGTAATCATGAACTGCCGAGCAAAAGACTGGAAGGTGTCGGGCCTGAGTACTGTTTTAGTGTTGAAGAAAAAAGAGAAATCAAACTGGGAGATGTTGAGGTTTATTACTCCTTAGGATAATGGTGGTGAGTGGCGGGGGGGAGTCTTAAAGCCCTCGGGGTTTAATACTCAAACGGGACAATGCTGGAGACATAGTGAAAGACAACATGAGGGTCGGGGTTTTGTACTGCCGAATTGTGCAACTGAAGAGCTCAGGAAATCACACCGGAAGGTGTCCTACTGTAATGGACTGATGGTGTAGAGGTGAAAGAAACTCTAGGAGTTCACTGTTGTAGTACAGCAACAATTGAAACATTGGAGGAAAGTTAACCAATAATACTTGAGTTCTTTATCGTCGTAGGGTGTTGTTAAACAGATTGAGGAAATAGCTAGAAGCTATCGGAGTTGAAGGCTGTCGCGATGGAAGTAAACCGGAAAATTTGGGGTATATTACTGTCGTAGGGTAAAGATGGAGATATCGAGGAAAGTTAACAGGACTTATCTTTCCCTAAACACAAAGTCGAAACATCCGTACTGCGACAGTCATGCTATGCCACAAGCAAGTACACCTTGCTTGTGGCATAGCATGACTGTCCAAGCATAAAATCTGGGTGCGCAAGTCTTGAATGTTCTTTCGTTTCAGAGTTCAAGAACAACAGGAATTATATCGTTCTTAAAGCAATATTCGCGATCAAGATGCCATGGGAGTCCAAATTTTCTTCAGGAATAGAAACAAGGTAAATAAGTGGCAGAGTAAGGCCCAGCACAATCTGAACTCATCGCTCGAAACCGTCGCTCTTTCTATAATACAGTGGATGAGAAAAGACCCAATGAAAAGCATAGAAAAACGAGAAAAGTACATCAAATTCTAACTGTTTACCTTCAATGAAATAAAACCATGAGATATTTTGGCGTAGTAAGACTCGTGAGAGTAAAAATAAAAACCCTGAGAATATAATCAGGATTAAACAAACTCGAAATAAGTTAATTGTATGATGAAATATCGAATCTTTGATTTCCATAACAAAATGGTATCACTTTATAATTTTTGTGCCTACAGCTATCCAGCCCAAAATCCCCAGCAGCATAAATGCAAAAAAAAAAAAAAAAAACGTTACTAGTGCAAATCATACATATCAAAAACAGTCGAGTTCAGGACATGCATAACATATTAATGGAGCCAGGGGCTTCATTCCACATTTCGCTCTACACGTGTTGAAATATTTAAAATCCTTATGAATGACGGAATGTACGCCATGATGAAAGGGCCTTTAATAAACACTTGCTGGACAGGCTTACGATTCAGCAGCTACGTCCAAAGCAAAGAACGAGGCATATATATATATATATATATATTATTTACACACGGAAATAATTACGAGAACAGACTGCGAGTGGCTGGCTGCAGGAAGGAAGACAAACGATAGACTCCTTGCAAGACCACGAATTTTTCACGACTGCGTTCAAACAGCGACTGTGAACTATCGAGAGATCTGGGATTAAGAGCCCGGAGAATGAAGCTGACCTACTTGGTTGTCTGTCGAACTTACAATAATATAATGTAGTTTGTTGCGTTTATGGAGACTTCTCCTGGAATTCTGACTGGAACACAAATACACACTACAATATCTCCTATAGTGTACATGCGTATCAAACACTCGGAAGGAGCCTACATAAAAAACTATATATCTTGAATATATTAGCACTACCAACCAGACCAGACGGCAGCCCACAATTCTCAAATCCGCCAAAAAAATTACACAGGGTTTTGACAGATGGAAATAAGAATTCGGATCTTTTTTTAACTGTGGGGACAAAATGCGGATTGCAGCGACTAACTTCTCCAATTTAATTGTTGGTTAAACACTTTTAAGGTTTCTGATGTGGAAGACGAAAATAAGCCGCTTATCGCACAGACTGCTAGGGGAAAGTTAAGAGAAAACCGTGCCTCAAAAATATCATTGTGGAGAAAAAAAAAGCTGCAGTGCAGAATCCTCTAATCAGCTACACACTAATACCGACTTAAGTCCCAGGGAAATTCTTAGGAAAAAACTGCGGTATATCTGAAGGTGTGCAACGTTCTTAGAGATTACTGCGATGGTGTAGGGATTGACAGTACAGGAGACGACAACAGGTGTCCCAGAAACCTAGGGCAGACCCGTCACCCGTCCATTCACCATCATACTTACTTACTTTTTTGCTCACTCTGTGGAGCAGATTCCTTCTTGAGAATCTAACCAGCTCTCAGCTAGACAAGAAATTTCCCGCATTTATGAAACCCGAAGGTTCATTACCGCGTTTACAAATGCCCGCCACTCGTCCCTACCCTGAGCCAGATCGATTCAGTCCACGCTCCCCCCCCCACCCCACCCGCATCCCACTTCCTGAACATCCATCTGAATATTATCCTTCCATGTACGTCTGGGTCTTTCAGGTGGATTCACCATCGTACTCATTTTAAATTTATAAAACACTTTATCAATTGCTGCTAATGTCTAAGGTGATGTGCATGTTTTGAGAGACATAAGAAGAATAAAGCAGGTATAGCAAGCCCTGTACAGGACTCAACAGGCTTTTAGGGCTCCAGGAGGTTGAGGCTCAGATTTCTAGACAATCGGCTCATGAAGTTGGCAAGGTTGTCAGGCTTACACACCAACCGCCTTTACACCCCAGGAAAGATTCCTGGTACTCATTTCTCTAAGAAGCTGAGTAGACCCCGCGGACATAGGGCGGCCGAAAGGATTATGTCAGTGACATCATCGGTAATCGAACCCACAACCTTCCGGCTTGTAGCATACTGCATCAACTAACGGCGCCACCGCGTGCCCCCATAGGAAGAATACCTTCCAAGAATTTTATCTTCTAAACAGAGCATCAGAGTTTTTGTATACATCTGGAAAAGTTTTTTTTTTGTTTGCGAAGATCTTATAAACAGAATTTACCTTGTAGATAGAAAAACCCCCAACACTACACGCCATTTTAAACCACAAAACCACAATTCAAGTTTTCACTGCTGTGCAGACCCGAAGTATCAAATAATTTGAAATACCTACGTTATAAACCTACCACCACCGTTAACCTGTTTTATTCCACAATGCAAAGAGAAGCCTTGTCTGTGACACTGAAACGAGAAGCTTATCAGAAAATCATCGGAAAGGTTTGATCCGATCATTTATATAGGTGCCACCGGCATCTGGGGTTGCGTGATTTTAAAACATGTTTCGACGTGAAACGAGGAATATGGACAACTACTCAGCTGAAAGAAACAGATTATCAATGTGTCAGGGAGAATGTACGAGTAATATAAATCTGTTACAGCCAGGCAGCACTCCGGTAGCTCATTAGCTAGTTGTGCCTTGCGGACTGAAGAAACTGAGCAGATTTCATGCGCTACCCATTATTACCCCCACAGTTTCGGAACTATTTGCAAAGTTACAAATAAACTTTAGCCTTAGAAGAGTCACATCTGGACTGTGATGCCGTGTCAAAAGACGGTTACTATGTGGCGCTTTAAATGGTTGCTTTGCCAAAATCTTCCGGGTCTATTAGTCCAAGAACAGTGTTTCATTTCAAGAAGACGTGTTAAGCTGCGTTAAATGTGCAAGATGGTATTACATACATTTCTGTATCTTTGTAAGATAGAATTCAAGCTGTTCATTTCTGTCGGAAAGGAGATATGGAACACACATTGATAAACAGAGGGTACTATAGGCACTTATCCTCATACGCACAGAATTTAACATTTTGCCCAGCAAAGGTTTTAACTGGGGAATACTTTTGATGATATATTCAAACACTGAAACCGGTTAAAGGGTTACAAGAAATATGCAATTTATGATGATATTATTATTATTGATGATGATGATGATGATAATAATAATAATAATAATAATATAAAAATGATCGAGCAATAAGTCTGAAGAATCTGAAATATAAAGACCTTACGACATGTGGAATGTAAAAGCAAATGTGATACCAGTAATAATAGGGCAACTCAAAATATTTCATACCGTACCGGAAAAACATACCGGGAAATAGCGAAATCAAGGAACAACATAAAACATCCATATTGGACTTTGCACATGAACTTCGTAGAGTTCTACAGTAAAAGTACAAAACATTCAGCATGGGAAGTAACATTACATGTATCATATATTTTAACTTCACAACGGCTGCAACACTGTATACCTCACAACAAGGTTTGTTTCTTATATATTGTTTTAAACTCCCAGCATAAAAGTGATAACGAATTATAAAAAGGGGAAAGTTCACTCTATAACCGCCACAAAGGCCCAAGGGGGGAGCAGAGATATAGCCCTACTCTTTCTTTAATTTCAGCGCTAGATCAGGGTGGGTGGTTAACTGCATTCCGCTACCGCTTCACTTCAGGAATAATATGAGGTATTGTATAGGCGGTGGTGTCGTATACTACCGTCTTAAGACTATCAGGTAAGATGGTATTTCATTTATGATGTATATATTTGTATTCAGTAACAGTAAAGCAGTAAGTTAAAATTATTGAATACTTGTTGCTCGATAGATAAATGTCGACACGACAGGAAG
>Ga0131853_10021002_pt1 | contig 11856 bp, 3 predicted proteins | sample TergutLab28metaG_FD_92764 | JGI IMG/M metagenome (GOLD analysis project Ga0131853, IMG submission 92764) | Labiotermes labralis P1 segment gut microbial communities from Petit-Saut dam, French Guiana - Lab288 P1 (version 2) (version 2) | ecosystem: Host-associated > Arthropoda: Insects >...
AACAAAGAATCCAACCCCATCACACGTACAATATGACATGCTGCCAGCATACTTCATAAACAACTATAGACTAAAAGCAACTTTATTATGTACGAACTTACTCCCTGATGATGGTTTTATGAGAAAACCGAAACATGTTGGAGTTTTAATATCATAATGTTTTATCTTTTAATAATTTAATGTGTTGGCATTAATATTGATCGATTTACAAGTGCATATGTTGGTGAAATAAAAAGTGAATTAAAGTCAAATGCACGGTGCAACAATGAAAGTGTGTTATTATTGCATTTCAATCGTGTTAACGCCACATATCATCTATATTCAGTAATTTGCAGCCTTACGGTAATACCCACATACCCACTCCTCTTACTCTGTAGATGAACTATTTATATGTATAGATGATTTATAATATTTCTGTAAAATGTTACTTAACAAAGGTGAATGACAGGTCTGCTGATGTGGTTATGGCAAAATACGCGTGAAGGTGTTGCGAAATAAAACACTTTTACATATGGTGTGCTTCATACATTAAACTATGAGGGAGCCTTGCCTGCATGTAATTCAGGGCCATCTAACAGCATGCTTTGAAAATCGTTGCTAGAATTGCGAGCATTATCTCCACGTTATTATAAGGTATCTGATCGCTGCCAGCTACAAAATGTCGTGACTTGAGAAACTTTTATATGTCTATACTGTCAGATTAAGATGGAATTTAAGTCGTGGGGGGAAGCGTGGTTATGCACCAAGTGCTGTTGTTTGGCAAGAGAGGTAGCAACTGCCTTCGCAGTAGTTGTGTCAATAAAGCATTAGTACTGACACTCCGTGAAACGAGCGGCCAGCCTTTGCAAGGCCAGGCGGCATAATAACTCGGGAGCCCACACTATTATTTGATCCAGAGCATAACGTATTACAATTCTTAGTGTTTCCCTCACACTTATGCATAACCCTTCTGACAGTTTACTGGAACATAGCAATACGTTTCACATTGTACTGTCTCGAATAATGGACCCTGACCCACTCACAAAAATCAGATCTTGCAAACGGACCCTTCAGATTAAGAATCCTTCTTATCATTTTCCATGTAAGTACGAAAACACAGCAGTTTTTCAGAGTGTCGTGGTGGTGTTACGAAACCTAATACGACGGGCAATATCAAAAACTTAATTAAAAACCTCTCTTCTTGCCAGAATCGTTTCCTTTAGCATCTTGAACCCTTTCTATCAATCGGTTTGTGTCAATGTTATGCCTGACCGTGTGTCTCATGCAAGTAGTGGCTGCACATAATCATGGTCTCGTGCCTTCTTCTGGCAATGTCAAGTGAAATTCTTTTTGGACACTTTAAGCCTAAGGACTTGATCCACTTAAATCTATTATGCAGGACCCCCCTCCCCCAGTTAACATGACAGTCGGATTATGGCCTCCTTTATTTGAAGGTCAGTGGACTTACACCATAAAATAACTTTCCTAAGACATTGTGCCACAGAAATGCGTAACGCAGGGGGGCACATTAACTGCCTTAAACTGGTGTGCATGTGTGTGTGTGTGTGAGAGAGAGAGAGAGAGAGGGGGGGGGGCTAGAGGCGCTTTAACGTCTGTGCCTGTATACATTTTTCTATACCTCGGACGCAAACCAACATCAAGAAATGAATTTAAATTAACGCAGATATTTAATCAAAACTATTGCGACCGTAAAATCACGGTTAAAACTGGAAAGCTGTGTGCAGGTAACACATTGGCTGCGTCTTGACTGTAACAAAAGCATGCTGGCCTCTAATGCTAACAATTAGGCCGTTCTTGCACGGTTGCCACGACGACTCTGCCACTCACGATGCTCGGTTTGAGCACGCGCTTACACATCGAGCCTGGTTCTCGCATTTCGACACTGCAATACAAGGACTCTGAACCAGGGGTCAGCAAGTTCTTCCGAAACCACGGTAACATTTAACTGGCGACCCTGCCTCATGCACTAAAAGACATGATTATTCATAAACACAGCTAAAGTTGTGTAATATTGCAAGATACTTTATAATCCATGATTTCAGAACATTCAGTCAAGTTTCGCTAACGTCGCTTCCACCTCAAAACCTTCTGTATTCGCCATGTTGTAAATACTAAATACAATTATTGAGAGAGTCAAATATACGACGTTCTGGTTGTCTGTAACAGCAGATCGTCCACACCAAGTGACATGAGGGTCGGCCGGATGTTCCAGAAGCTGCAACTGGCAAATACGCATAGCTTGTATGGTTTCTAAAACCTATTTTCTTCTTTAAGAAAGGAAAGCAGACTGGTAAAGAAAGCAAAGATGAACTGCAGAAGAAATGTTGGTGAATCTGACATTCAGAGGACCGCGCATCGTGACATATTCTTATGATGAAACCAACGAAAAACACTAATTTCTCAAATTTATTTTTGGAATAAAAATCTACATTTTTTTTTCATGTTTGTACCGTCCATCAATGACGATTAAAACACTTTATTATCGATCAGATGCACAAATATATAATTCGTAGATACAATTAGAATTATTATAAATTATTTTAAAAATATTTAAAATTGCTCTAACATGTTTCGGATCACAAGGGATCCTTCATCAGGGAACTTTTCACAGTGCTTGGCTAAAATTACAGTAATGGTTGTATCATGTCCGTTGATATGGACGTAGTCGGTGTTATGACAGCATATTTACCCGTGGTGCGTGTGTGTACTGCAGAGTCTAGAGAGGTACTGCCATAACACCGACTACCTCCATATCAACGGACATGATAGAACCATTACAGTAATTTTAGCCAAGCACTGTAAAAAGCTCCCTGTTGATGGATCCCTTGTGATCCGAAACATGTTGGAGCAATTTTAAATATTTTTAAAATAATTTATAATAATTCTAATTGTATCTACGAATTATATGTTTGTGCATCTGTTGGATAATAAAGTGTTTTAAAACTGTACATGTTTCGGACAGTTACTCTGTCCATCATCAGGAGTATAGCACTGCACACACAGCAATAGGTATATGTCATATAACTATTGCTGTGTGTACAGTGCTAGACTACTGATGATGGACAGAGAAACTGTCCGAAACACGTAGAGTTTTATTCCAAAAATAAATTTGAGAAATTAGTGCATCTAGTTGGTTTCATTATAAGAATAAATGTTGGTGAATCGTAACAGAGCGCAGCGAGAATGCCCACGCCTCCAGAATACACAGACCGCCCCCACATGAATTAAGTACGAACTTCTGTAGCCATCATCATTTCGCTGCCTTGTTTGGTTCTGGAATTAGCACCTGCAGTGCTGGCCTTTACGTTCAGCGAAAGCCGCCCAGAACGTGACCTGCGTATTAGAGGGTCACATGAGGTCAAGCTGTCTGTGTCATCAGAGCGATGTAAACCCCCGACTGTTCACAGGTGGCAAATAACCGACAACGGTGAGGGGCATGACCCTCTGGTCAGTTGTGTTGATGCCAGCGGTGAGAAGCTTCGAAAGTATAAGATTCGTTACTGCGCGCTATCACTGTACTGTCATTCACCGAACATTTCAACTTATTTATTTCCAGTCCGGAGACAAAAGAAGCGCAGAAGGAATAAGGGTATTTTTAGAAGCTGCATTATTGTACACAAAACGTTCAAAAATTGGGGCCCACCTGTTGCGCTCTTTCTGTTACGTGTTTGCATTTGGGGGGGGGGGAGGAGGGGGTGTCATTCCAGACATCCAAAACGGTTCTTCTCCAATCAGACAAGAGCCCCCCCCCATGTCGTCATATTTTATCACATTAACCAACACAGCAAACTTCGAAAGAAGCAGACCCTACCAGTTTTAATTGGGTTCTGTAATTCATGTTGCAGTAAAGCTTCAGAAAATTCTCTTAATTCACTTTTGATTTGTTGCCATACTTCGAACAACATTCCAGTTTTTATATTTGACAAACCTGGCCAATAGATGCACTCTATCTACGGAAAATCCCCCAACAGTCTACACTGTATCTAAACACCTACATGTTTCGACTCTAAAAGGGTTATTACCAACAAGTGACAATGACTGTAGAGACAAGCGTGGGTAACTACATGCACGAAACACACTTACGCCCATACAGTGTAGTTACTGGTCTCCCGTTTACATTCTTTCAGCAGGCCTCCAGTTACGGTAGTTTCATTTCTACTCTACCCTACGGCTGCGGTATTCTAGAATACGATGATGTCTCCGGTAAGATTTTACCGAAGGTGCGGAGAAACGTATCGCTTCTGCCTTCAAGGCTAAATTCTGCAAATAGATGGTTTTCTCGAAACATTAATAACCTTTCACCAGACCACAGGACGTCAGGGATTACAAAACCGAAGTCCTAAATATACACCTCGAAGTTCCTACATTCATCTTTTTTTATATTGCTCAGAAATTTTACCATTACTGTTTTTTTTTAGTTTAGGCTTATCTGCCTATATTTTACAAATTCCCCTTTTCAAAGATTTTTTTTTTACTTTAACTTGTTTCTACAATAAATACAATCGAACTGTAAAGTAATTTTGTTTCCCGTGGGATTTACCGAGATGAAAGTGAAGAACAGTTTAGAACTGCTAGCCTGTACAGTCTGGTACATACACGCTTAAATTAGCGGCATTCTTCGAGTTGTATTCTTCTGCATTGTCAAGCCAAAAGCAGGAAGGTCGCAAGTAGATTCACAGCCTATAAGCCTGAACCTTTCCTTTCTCATCGCGAAGCCACTAGCTCGACCTTTGCTGTCTCATAAACATTACACATTTCCAAGCGTACCGTCGGCCGTGATTCAATTAGAATTCAGGTCATGTACACCACACTGGGTCTTGAATTATCAAGGTCCACTCATTTATTTACCCCCTAGCCGTGTTTGTAATTGACTATAACATGTCTAATTATGGATCAAGAATTGTGTCGGGTTATATTTAAGAACAACATTCAATGTACCTAATTTCTTCAAAACAGTTTTAACAAAAAACGAAAAAGATAACTGCTTATGTGGGCCGGGTTTGAGTGTACATATGCTAAAGACAGAAGACAGTAGGTAAATGAAGACAGATGGAGAAACAGAGAAAGTATGTATTAGTTCGTCTGGTTCTGTGATTGGAACTTGTGTGGGCAGACATTTTAAAGATCATTCGTAGTCAGTGCTTTTCAACGAAGAACCCACATGTCTCGTAGCTAATGGCTAGCGAGGCTCACATATCGGGGCAAATAGCGTCGTTTTGTGTCATGGAGCATAACAACCTATTTTCAGGTTTAGCAGTCTGTGCCTACCATATAAGTTGAAATAGGCCCTTCGCTTGAATTTCGCTTTCGCTTGCACCTAAATGGCTAATTCCAATCACACTGACGTAGAATGCGATACACGACCAAAAACAAAAAGACCCAAATGAGGCCCGCGTGCTGTACTCAGCCAGCAAAACCCATTTTTTTTAGCTCGTCGATGCGTAGTTGTTCTGTTCATTGACTGTGTTATTTTAAGCAAAGGCTGTCATTTGTGATGACAAGTTGATTTTAGGCACGTTCGCAATATTGCGAAAAGCGATTATTTGTTTCGTCATGCCTGTCTGTCAGTCTGCATGGAACAACTCGGCTACCGCTGGACGGATTTTCATGAAATTTGATCCTGCTGTAATGCATGTCAAATTTACAAATGTATTTGTATTAGGTAGAAACTTCAAAATTTTAATACTTTAAATCCAGGAAGAGATCGTTCAGTCACAACCGCTAAAGTCAGCAGTACCAATCAGCTTGAACCCAGCAGTGACTTGATCAGATCATTATACCCTTAAGAATGCATGATTTGTCAGCTCTACTCTATAAAGCTTAGCGGAACCCGGTAAACGCCCTCACTCGCTAACAAATTAGTTATCGGCCGTCACGTATCTACAGTTGAAGAATTATAGTGATTGAATATAATTATTACAAAGATTGTTGTAACGATACTACGATGCTGTACAGTCTGCTGTTTATTTAAGGTAAGGCATATTGACTGGTATTCTAAATTCACTTTATTTCGAGTTGAGCAGTTTGGCAATTACATTTAGATTTTATTCCAAATTTATGCGTTTTGATTTATAGAGAGAGAAAAGGGCAAGTTAATTATTTAAATAACTTACGTTACACTTTGGCAGAGTTTAATTAAGTTTGTATTTTATATTTTGTTAGTTATTGTTAGATAATATTTAGTTTTACAGAACATAATATATATATTTTTACTTTTATCCAAATTGGGATTGAATCAAACGATTGTTTTGCGAATCCTTGAGTCCTTGCTATAATTAGATTTGACAGATCTCTTTGGCTGGTGGCGGCGAAACTCTACCATAAGTTTTAATGTCTTTTCCCGGGAAAACTTGATGGAAGTCGAGCCACTACACTACAGTATTTTTCCAAAATTTATCTACAAAATCAAAATTTTATTAAAATCTGACAAGAATAACCGGTACATTACATGAAGACCGATATGCATATTTAATCATATCTCTTTCAATTCTTCCTAGAATGGGAAATTTTTCAGACAGGCGTTGTAGAGAAAGTCAAAGCACACAGAATTTGTTTTTTGAAAATCCAACTGTTTAAGAGATAACGTGGGAAAAAAAATATTGTGGTGAAGAGAGAGAACCAACAAGAAGAAACTAATTCGATGTTTATTACCAAACTTTCTCTCTCAACATGTTTCGGACATCATTATGCCCATCATCAGGAGAATAAGACCGTGTTCTACTGCGTGCGTGTTCTGCCTGGGCGTGTAGGCTGTGGTTGGCTGTGGTCTTGTGGAGTTGCGTCGTGAGCTGTGTGCACGCAGCTCACGACACCGCACGCAGTAGGACACGGTCTTATTCTCCTGATGATGGGCATAACGATGCCCGAAACATGTTGAGACAGAAAGTTTGATAATAAACATCGAATTAGTTGCGTCTTGTTGGTTCTCTCTCTCTCTTCACCTTATGTTCACGATTCACGGTCACAAGATCCTAAAAATATTGTGGAACCCGGCAGGCCATACATGACAATACGTCGCATGCCGGATACCTACGGCTACAAACACACACTCACAATATGTAATAGTTACTGCTTTTCCACTGCAACAACGGTTTCACGAACGTGCTGCAATGTTACGTTATAAGCACACTGACTGTCTTGTTTAACATTTATATGTGACTTTGTACTGCAACTGTTTTAGTACAGCCAACACTGTAGCCTTAAATTCGCTCCGTCCTGTTGCAGACTATGGACCAACATAACTACACATGTGCGGGTCTCGTTATTAGCAGCGCGCTGAGACTATGGATTCTGCCATCATAATATGACTTCCAATCCACATAACAATACTTCAGAATAGCTCGAAATGGGATTCCCACTTTGAAATGGGAATGGCATTATAAAACCTTCTCACACCCTTATTTAAATGCCACAAGTATATTAAAACATTGCAGCAAATCACACTAATGGGCCAATTTGTTCTATGTTACTTTGTTACTTTCTTGTCACAGTTTTACACATTTCTCAAGGCTGTTCGATCACAATTGCTTCGTGACGAACGTCTGAAATAGACGCCACAAATTAACAAGACTCCCCGGGAACACAGCACTGTTTGATCAAATAATTTAGCCTGAATTAACGACTAATCACTCCAATGGGCAATTAAAAAAAGGACACAGTCACGAATAATATTTGGAGAAATCATTTTTTTATTTCGAATTCTGTGACTGAACTTTGCGGTTGTGGTGAACACACCTACATTATATGCGGAATGTCCTTGTATCAATTCTTAGAGTGAAATTCGAATATCTTGAGGGAGTTTTTCTTAGTTCTACAGCGTCCTTACAAAAATTTTCTTTTTGAACTACCTGAAAAGAGTACACGTCCATTTCATTTCCTAGCTTTCCAAAATCTACCGCTCAAAATCATAGTATTTCTTGGTGCTACATGACCTATTGAGGTGAAAGAATTACATGAAAAGCAAGGCTTATGTTGTGAAGAAAACGGACAAGTCAAAATGCAGCCAGTTGATTATCATAATAGAATAAACATTATTTTTTGACAGATAAAATAATAAGGACACTTTCAACGTGAATAATGACTTAACTTTACATAGGGCCTAATTATGAAAAGTAATTACTACGATGAGCACATTAGGTGCTGTAAATTTAAGTGTGAACTTTAAGTGCCATGTTTTCCCTTCAGTTTACATCTGACCCCTTCAGGCCATTTCACAACACAGCTAATGATAGAAATTCGTTTGTAACCCTCATTAATTAAAGGTTATACACAACTTGGTAAGAAAATATTGCGAATGCCATATGCTTATTCCATCACTGAATAGACAAGATCTTTAACACCGTTGGGGTATCGCTGATTAATATGTGTTGTCACAGATAACAGCATGCCTGATTAAGGATTACAGTGGACATAAAATATTTATGTCTCTGGCATCCTGAATTTATTCTAGAGGAAGTGCAATGAATGTAGAATTCTCTTTTGTAAAATATAGGTGTCTTGCTCTTTGAAGGTTGTAATTTTGTAACTGTCAAATTATGCCAGCTATTATTAAAGAATGGCAAAGCTCTCTAAATTACATCTAGGTGGAAGCTAAATTGAAATGTGTCAAATGTCCACTGTAGCCGCATTCGGTTTTGTAGACCGGAACTCAAGTCTGCTTTGTGCGGCGTTGGCAGTACCAAAACCAATCGCTTATATCTGGAACCCAAACTTACTTGTTAAAGGAGTGAAGCATGCTACATGCACAACGGCCACTAACAAAAGAAACACCAACTAAAGGTATGGAACTCAGATCGGTTTGTTTACGCTGAGTAATTTAAAAAATGTGGACCCCAGTTTAGATCTCGAACGAGCAAACAGTCTGTCAGTTCCATGTGATATTTCCTTTTGTGCATGTTGACAATATTTTGTGTGTGTGGGCCTACAACATCGTTGGCACACTGTATCAGCAAAATGAAAATGTTTATAAATATGTATGTATACACACACACATATATATATGCAACGTACTTCTAACAATTCTTGCCATACATCGAAAGGAATAAAACCTTTGAGTACACAGAAATAAAGACGGCAAACGGACAATTATAAAACAAGAAAGGAGAAAATCTTGTGGCACAAAACCACAAATTGCATGTAAAAGACATTATCAGGCATGAAGGCCCATTTGAAATGTGGTATATTTGCGGGGAAAGAAGTTTGGTCATTGAATTTTCACACATATTTTGAATATATTTTCTAACATATAATTCATGAATATATTTGTATAATAAACACTAAAAGGTAAAGTTCACCCTAGAGCAGGCCACAGAGGTCCGGAACGGAAGCATATGTATAGCTGTACTCTTCCATTAACCTTGGCGCCAGATGGGGGTGGGTGGTAAACATCACGCCCCGGCCACCTAACCCCCGGGAAAGACCCGGTACCCGCAGTATAGGAGGCTGGGTGGACCCCAGGGCCGGTCTGGACAGGTGCGGAAAATCTCGCCCCGACCGGGATTCGATTTCCGGACCGTCCAGCCCGTAGCGAGTCGCTATACCGACTGAGCTACCGTGGCCCCTACACTGAACACTGTATATCCACAATTCACTCTTCCATGGCAACCTTCATTAGAGATTAGCTGATCACTTCACATTCATATTATACCTATATATGGGCGTGATGTATCTAAATCTCTATCTTAATAGCATTTGTTTCAGTAGCAATAATAATAATAATAATAATAATGCCACATATAATAATTAAAAATAAAAAAGAGAAAACATGCACACTGATAGATGTGACAATACCCGCAGACAGAAATTTTGTGCAAAAGGAAGCGGAAAAGAAGTTAAAATACAAGAGTTTATGTATAGAGATACAGCGAATGTGGAACCTGAAGTGTACGATTGTACCAGTAATAATTGGAGCCACTGGAACAGTAACGAGAACCTTAAGGAAAAATTTGGAAGCTGTACCGGGAAAACATTCGATAGATTCATTACAAAAGACAGCTATACTTGGAACATCACACATAATACGGAAAGTACTGCAATGTGAAGCTTGAAGCCTGAGCGGTGGGGATTACCGATGGTTCAAGAGAAGTACCAGGAAGAAAAGGCCTGTGACAGGAGACATCCATATCGTATAACAGTAATAATAATAATAATAATAATGTGATAGCGGCAATAAGAAACAACAAGCGGCATGTTCTGTGTGAATGCACGCACACAAGCGCAAAGTATATAAATACTCGAATTCTCAACAAAGAATAATACATTTTATACTAAATTCCAAGCAAACTGCGGGCACATCGACCCTTGCATCCAGAGCGACGTATAACCACCAATACGAAGACGCCACCAGTGAGACAGAAATAGGCTAACCCAACAAGTTCCTGCCACAGTTCAATAAATCTCGACAAGCCGGTAGCAGATAAGTATTCTATTACCACAGCTTTTATTGCAGACGTGAATTATACCTGTTTTACCAAATTTCATACCAACATGTACATAAGATTCCGAGATGGGAGCAACAGACCTATTAAATGTTATTCCCCTCATTGCACTGGTGTGATGACTGTTGGCAGTCTTGCTAGTTCAGCTGCAGTACCGCGTGATGCGGAACTGCAAGACAACTGTGACACGTGAATCAGACGTCACGTGACAGAACGTATCTGAGATCCGTTTCGTTGCTCTGTTCCGTGTTATGCGTGAAGGAAGTGAAGAAAATGAAGACGACTTGCAGTCAGAATGGACGGTCTCCCAGCCAGGTTCAAAACTCAAGACCCCATGAATAATAATAAAAAAGAAGCTAACATCAACACCGTGGTACTTGGTCTAATTTTTAGGAACTTTCATAAAATTGCGAGAAGCGACTATTAGCTTCCTCATGTCTGTCCGTCAGTCCGTCCGTCCGCATGGAACAACTCGGCCCTCGCTGGACGGATTTTCATGAAATTTGATATTTCAGTATTCTTCTAAAAACTGTTGAGAAAATTCAAGTTTCATTACAACCGGACAAAAATAACGGGTACTTCACATGAAGACCACTAGCCATTTTTGATATCTCGCTCATTTCTTCTTATAATGAGAAATGTTTGAGACAAAACTTGTAGAGAAAATCAAAACACACGTTTTGTGTTCAGCAATTGTTTTTCCGAAATTTGTGCCGTTTATAAGATAATTTGGAAAAATGTTGTAGACCAGAGCATGCCACAGACGATATGGCACATGCGCATTGCATGCCGGATAACAAAGGCCACAAACACACACTCACAATATGTAATATTCATTATTTTTCCGCTGCAACAATGGCTGCACGAACGCGCTTCAATGTTACGTTGTACTTAAATTGCCTGTCGTTTTCAGTTCAGGTTTGACGTTTATACAGCATGCAGACTGCCAGTGTAGGATTATAAGCTACATAACGGAATGTATGCTGTTGTAAAATTGACAAGTCATGAACTCAGGACACTAATCCCGGACTACATCATTCCATCGGCGAAATTTTGTTATTCATCGCCAATCAATTGACTGACCAATCGACTGGGGTCGTGGTGGTGGTGGTGGTGGTGGTGGTGGTGGTAGTAGTAGTGGTTAGTATTGGCAGTAGTGGTGGTTAATAGTGGTTAGTAGAAGTGGTAGTAGTGGTTAGTGGTGGTTAGTAGTGGTAGTGGTAGTAGTGGTTAGTAGAAATGGTAGTAGTGGTTAGTGGTAGTGGTAGTAGTGGTTAGTAGAAGTGGTAGTAGTGGTTAGTGGTTAGTAGAAATGGTAGTAGTGGTTAGTGGTAGTGGTAGTAGTGGTTAGTAGAAGTGGTAGTAGTGGTTAGTGGTTAGTAGTGGTAGTGGTAATAATGTTTAGTAGTGGTGGTTTGTA
>Ga0131853_10021008_pt1 | contig 11852 bp, 8 predicted proteins | sample TergutLab28metaG_FD_92764 | JGI IMG/M metagenome (GOLD analysis project Ga0131853, IMG submission 92764) | Labiotermes labralis P1 segment gut microbial communities from Petit-Saut dam, French Guiana - Lab288 P1 (version 2) (version 2) | ecosystem: Host-associated > Arthropoda: Insects >...
AAGGTTCCCAGATTTCGTAACAACGGCACAGGATGGTGGTAGGTTGTCAGCCTTACGCACCGGCCGCCTTTACCCCCAGGAAATACTCCTGGTACTCATTTCTGTTAGAGGCTGAGTCGACCCAAGGGCCATAGTGCAATCGGAAGGATTTTATGTCAATAAAAAATCCACTGACGCCAGCTGGGATCGAACCAGCAACCTTCTGATTTGTAACACAGCACCTTAACCACTCTGCTACCGCGGTCCCCTTAACATGATGTGGCATGCACAATCCGTGGTCACTCTTGTGTTGTGTTGGAGGCTAGCAGAAAGCAACATCACTGTCACACCATCAGTGACGCTTATAGATTGATCATGTGAGTGAAATAATCACACAGCTCATCTTGTTTCTTCTTCTACAGCATTGGCTTTTTACCAGTGTGATTGAGAAACGTAAATCTACATCACCTAATACAATCCAAGTGAAAAATTGGCAAACAACAATTAGTATTGCAGAGAAATTAGACATAATAAACCGACTTGAAAAAGGTGAACAAATTGTTGACATATGGCATAGTGTTAGATTGACTGATAGTAGCATACATACAATATGTGATAATGTTGATAGATTTATAGAAAGTGCTAAGTCAGAAACTAAAATGGTTTGTGTAGAAAGTCTACTGCAGTACTATTGGAATGTACCATACCAAAAGCTATAGATGTGAGTCTCTTACAATTTTATTGCGTTAGAAATTAATAAATATGTTGTATAGAAATGTGTGTATACTGTATATACAGTGCATGGTCACTCTACAGGGCCGTATGTCCACTAGTGGCGTAGTCATACACTATATAGGATGAGACTGTCAATCCCTGATCCCCAGGAAATACACTGTTTTAAATAGGAATTCTGTGTTTGATTTGCATGATTTCAATTTGCAAGATTGAGCCCCTGGGGTCGTAACTCAAATGTGAGCATAGCCCACGAGGTCCCACACTATAAAGAACATCAGCAGACGTTTGGGCGATTGGGTCCCGAAACACTAGCCTCTCGTGGCAGTGCATTAATACACAAGTCGTAGTGGCAGGTACCAAATACAAACACTGATGATGTTAAGTATATAAAGTACAACTACACCTTACAGCAAGCATCAGATTAACAAGGTACATTTTAAATACACAATAAAACAAAAGTTTACAGCCGGTCAACACGCAAGTGTCGCAAGTCTCTGTAACCAGGCACTTCAACCTCTCATGTACACCACTGAACTTTGCTAGCGCTTTCCAATAATTTGCCCAGGCTATGTTCCATTTACAAACATCAGGCCTTCTTATATTACAGCACCGCATGAGCGATCCGCAATCAGCGACAGGCATTACAACATAAGTTACATCTTTTACAAACCAAACTCATAATTGGAACATACATAACTTGACTTGCACAATAATAATATAAACAAAAACTAACCCTAGAAGTAAGATACAGGAGATCACCGCCTCTGAAATACTCCTCGCCGACCATGTGTTGGCTCCATGACGCAAAACTGAAAGCTTGGCTGAGCAGACGCCGAGCATGTGCGGAAATAACACCAAAACCCAAATTTGGAAATATGATACCCAAACTGAATTTGGCTTACCACATGCCTCGATGACCGCTCAAGCTTGGCGAAGAATGTCAGGGTGGCTAGACTCCTGGGCTGATCAACCTAACTTAGACAAGCTTCTTCGGAATCCAAGATACGTGTCACTAACTGCTGGCTCCGAGGCCAACCAAGAAAACTAGTAGTACACGCCCCTAACCCCTCTCACCACCCACAGCAGCAAATTGCCAGACGACAAACTTGAAGGAAGGGTAACGGAAAGGAACATTCTAGAATAACAGACTTCTGCATAGCGACAGCTATGAGCCATGTACGGCTCAAGATGCTTTTCAGAAATGTGTCCCTGGCGTACAAGAAGACCTGCCTGTACTCTTGTTTCTCATAACTGTACATGATATGGCTGTTGAAGTCTATTACAATTGTCATGAAAGAGTTAGGATCATAATGTCCCTTGTCCAAGGGAACTGTTTGACAGTGCTTCCCTCTTTTTCTTTCAGAGGAGAGTAAGAATGCAACCCGTAATTTCAATGACCAAATAACCTCACTGCAAGCATCACTGGATGAAGCTGAACGTACTTTGGCTACTCGCACTGCTGCATCTCTGCCTCGTGATCTTGACTCATTAGAACATCTTGTTATTGAACACAAGGAGTTTGAAACACGGCTGCAGGTGGGCAACAGTTCTGTAATGGTGATGTGTGGGTATTATGTCATTTGACTATAGAATTGGTCAGTTTCGTACAGATTTTATTAACTGTTTCAAGGGCAGATATAACCTTTACCGTAAATGTATGAAATTAATTATGATGTCTGTTTTTAAACAAGAAAATATACAAACTTTTATATACCACTAATCCATCTAACATGGACCAGCTGACGGTACAGCTGCTTAATCTGCGCAGTGGATAATAAATCATACTTTTGTGAAATGTGGCAATATCGAACAGGAATTCAAAACCTGAAGTTGAAAATTCCACCATGATGTAGCAGCATATGTTATTAATTTGCATATTACTGCATGATGAATGTCTGTTGAATTCGTAGTAGTGGAATAATAATGTAGGCTGTATGTGTGTGAATATTATTTGGCTGGGTGTGAACATTTGTAAAAACTTGGAGAAAATTTGATACTTGTGACAGATTATAAGCTTTTGATAATGATGTGTACTGCACTTTGAAGTTTTCTCATATGGTTCATAAGCAGTTCAGTTTTCAATACCTAGCCCATAAATAGATACAAAAACTGAATGTAGTATTGTGATACCTGTTTTCCTACAAACAGTGAAGCTAACAATAACAGTAAATTAATTACTACATAATTTAGTGTTCTCTGTCTTTATATACTGTAATTTTCAGTAGTATACATTCCAGCCATGTTCATTATGTCAAAAGTTTTAAACCATCACCATATTCAAATTGTCCATGAAGAATATTTAGTACTGCCTATAATCAGTTCTTATAGAAAATGTCTTTTGCCTAGATGCATTGGTTCATAGCTATCTCTGTCAGACAGGAGGCTAAAGGTAAGTTTTTCAGAGTCACTACTGTTGTTGCTCATGCTGCACAATTATTTCTTATCAATTGTGTCATATTTTTCAAAGGTCCTAAATGTCCTAGATGTGGTAAGTCATCTTACATCCACCCCAATGGTGTATAGCTTCAACTTCCATATTTTTGATTGTATGAAGCTGGAAATTACAAACTTCTTGATTGGTTATGTATATAGTGATATTGAAACCAGGTTTCACAAAAGTCTGTCAATAGGTTCGGATGTGGGGTGGTGGTGGTGGTGGTGGGGGACAAACACATCTGGCCAAACATGTGAATGTAATGATATAATAAGGCTGTCTTTTGTTGTCAAATAAGGAACATAAGCTAAAAATGTAATGCAACTTAGCATGAAGTCTTGCTGTATAATGCCATTATCTCTCCTCGTACAGGCACTGGGACCAGAGGTTGAGGATGTACAGGCCATATTCCGCAGTGTGGCACGCAAGACCCCGGCCATGCAGACCAAGTTGGATAAGTGCCTGAACAAATGGAACCAGTTGTGGAGTTCATCTCATGTCTACATTGAGAGACTGAAGTGTGTAGAGATAGTCTTAACTGGACTAGAAGAGGCCACTACGGTTGTGTCCGAGTTTGAGCTGAAGCTGGCATCTTACGAGGAACTGCCTTCTAATGTGGAAGCTCTGCAAGTTGTAAGTTTTATGAATACAAGTTGGCAGACCACATTGTCATCTATGATGATTATAACAATGATTGTGGTTCATTATCATCATCGTCACCACCACCACCAACTTTACTGGTGGGATGGATTATGGACTGTCTTGTAATAAGTCGTCTTCCATTTTTCTCTGCTCCTATGAGTGCACATATTTTATCGGTGTCGATACTTTCCTTCTCAGTGTCGATACTTTCTGTTTATGTTTATCTTCTCCCATTTAATTCTAACCATGCCCTTTATCTTCCCAATGATCATTTATTCATTGCTGTAATTTTTGTGCTTCCAAAAAATTCTATTGCCATTCATATATAACTCAAGTTACTGTACCTTGAGTTTTCAGATATGTGTAGTAAATACAATACAGTGATTAGGTGTTGTATGCTGAGTATATCTGCTGACTTTCTGCTTTTGGTGGGACTTGAATAACTTCAGTCCTTCCATGTCGCAGTAGAAAGCACATTTTTCATAGTGAACATACAGATGGTGTTTTGATATTGAGGCTATCATACCATAAAATTTTCAAGAATCAGTAATGTGAAATATCTGTGTTGTACATGTTAGTGGACCTTAAAATTCTGAAGTTAAAATTGAACTGTGTTATAATAAATTCATGCTTAGCACAGAGGGGTTTATTGTTTGTTTGTGGTCATATCTCTGCCACTTCATAAAGGAGATAACCAACCACTGAATGGTACCTGTCATGTGACACACATTGCTGCACATTATAGTTGAAAGATGTGTCCACATATGGAAAATGTTATCAGTAGTACAACTTTATTAACCTGTTATTACAATAGCCACTGAAATTGGGAATCCACCAAGGTACAGTACATTTTGGTATTGTGTGATCTTTAGTAAGAGTGCAGTCTGTAATAAAGTAATTTTTGTTTTTGATAAAAGTGTAATAACTGTATGTAGTGCAGATTTTAATACAAAATTTGCCTGTGTCAAATTGAAGTGGCTGATAATTATATTTTAAAATCCATCAGAAATATTGATGTTGTGACACCTAGGGAAGTTGGAGGTTTAGTTTTTGCAGTTAGAGGAGAGCCAGTGTTACCATAACCTCTCACATCCATTTGTACGTCCCTGTAATGTCTTGGGTGCACTGTGTGTACAGGTTCATGAAGACTTGCTGAATCTGCAGAACTCAGTGTCACAGCAACAAATAATTATAGATCAGCTGACAGAGGATGTACACAACGCACGCCGGCTGGTGGAGAAATCTCGACCCACTCATCGTGGTCCTCACTCCGATTTAGAAAGACTGGAGGCAGACGTTGGTCGTCTTACCACTCGCTGGGAGAATGTATGTGGCCAACTTGTAGACAGGTATGAATCTTGTAGAACCCTGCCTAAGCAGTGACTCAAATGTGTAATCCATACTACAGGTAACTAACTTATGTGCATTTTGTATTAATGTGATTTCATATGGTTTTTTTTTTTTATTTAATTCTTTAGTGAAAACTTAAAAATAATAAAATTATTGGTCTAATTTGCCATGACTGTCTGTGCATATACCAAGTTCCTCTCATTCTCAGTTGTAGCATTGCTGCTAGGAAACTTGGCATACATGAACCATGTGGAACACCAGATTTACAGAGATTCAAGTGCACTGTAATAGTTATGCTGTGTGTACAGTTCTTTCAGTTCTTAACTTGCTCTGTCGTGATTGGTGTTAAAAATTGCATTTTATTGTCAGAATTGTCCCAGTGAAGTGCTTAACAACCATATGTTTAGTTTGTTAAGTACTGTAGCAAATTATTTATTGCATTGCTTGCCAAAATATAGCAACAGTTTTTCAAGAAAGTTGGAGTTGTACACAATGGACAGGTGTGAAAGTGTGGTGAGCAATGAAGGTCTCTTGCTTAAGAATTTTTTCCAAATTTATAAATTCGAGGCCTGACATCGGTTCTGCAGCTTGAAATTTTCCCTGTGTTAGAGATCTGGCTTATCTTCAGCAGCAGCAGAGCATATAGCCATTTCAGGCTTGTGTCTCCTTCATGAGTATTGGTCTCTTGATCTTTTTCATGGTCAACGTGTGTTTTCTTCGGTTGGTCGGAATGTGTTCATACTTTAACTTGGGACTGCATGTATCTTTCATTTGTAATAAGTGATGTGCCCACGTACATCTGTAATCCACAGTAATTTTATATAAATTGTATATGTTCAGTTTTTTATTTTATTTTATTTTATTTATTTTTTTTTTTTTTATTTCAGGTTTGTTTTCTCTGTCATATAATGAATATACTGCAACTGACCTCAAAAATATAATCTCTGCTGTCTTGCTTCTTTATTAGATTTATGATTCACACAAAGTTATCACCAGAGGAGTTGTAAGCAGAGTTTTTTCATGAATGATCTTGTTGTTAGCTGTAATACAACCTTAATTTTACCAGCATACTTAATTGCTTGTATACCCATCACCAGTCTCTCTGAAAATATGCTTACAGTCCAGGTGTATATTTTTTGCAGGTTATATTGTGGTACAGTCATTCGTCGCTTAACGATGGGGATATGTTCTGAGAAATGCGTCGTTAGTCAATTTCGTCATTGTGCAAATGTCCTAGAATGTACTTACACATACCAAGATAGTGTAGCCTACTAAACACCTAGTCTATATGGTATAGTCTATTGCTCCTAGGCTGCAAACGTGTACAGCATGTTACTGTACTGAATACTGTAGGCAACTATAACACAATGATATTATAATATAATATTATGGGACCACCGTCGTATGTACGGTCCGTCTTTTACCGAAACATCATTTTGTGGCCCATGACTGTGTACCATTTTTAACATCCCCTTTACCTTTGTAACCAGTCTTCATAACCAAGTATCTACCTTCATTGTGTAATGTGATTTGTACCTTGTGTTATCAGGCTTCGTAGCTGTGAAGCAGCTTATGGGTTGCTGCAGACGTATACCAACTCATACCAGACTGAGGTGTCCTGGGTGGATGAGAGCTATGGAAAGCTGAACAACTTGGCTCCTATTGGTGTAAATGCCAAGGAACAGTTGGAGCCAACCAAGGTGAGTGAACTGAATGTCAGGTTTGTTATGTAATTTTCCTGCTTTGTGTTTAGAAGGTCGCAGGTTTGATTATCATCCTTCAAGTTAGTTACCTTAATTTTTCAAGTGGCAAAATTGTGTTACACCTTACAGTTGGCCATGACTAGTTTCCTTAACAATTCATTTATATTGTTATCCTCTGATTGGTGCTCTTGAATGCACTGTAGCTTTAACTCCATGTGTGTGTTCAGCATTGTGTTTTAACATATTCAGGATGGGAACTAATGGTATGACCTTTGCTATCTTTACTATTGGATAGGATGTGTAATATGCCAGAGGAAGAAGTTGTTCAGGATATATAATGTGTACGTTCAAAGAGAATAAATTTATTTGAAGAGTACTAAGTCTGTAAATGGACCCAGGTTAAAAATGTTGTCGTCGTTGTTTCAGGCATTGTATAACAGCGTTCTAGAAAAGACTCAAACAATTGAACAGGTGAATGTTGTTGGAGGACGCTTCATCCGTGAAGCAAAGGTAAGATGTTGACATGCCCTATATCAGCAACATACCTAAGTATGTTGGTATGAATGTGTTCTGAGTGATGTGTGTAATTCCTGAATATAAAATGTAAATATTGTGAATACAGCTACATTTGTATCAGTAGTGGAGAGCTAGATTTTTACCCTGGCTAAACACCACAGATTAATTAATTACTATTTATCATAACTGAGTAACATTAATCAAATAACCCTGAATTAATTTAAAATCACATAGGCCTGCATTTATTAAAACTTTACACATGGATACTCTGGACTGTGCGCCTTATACAGTAAGATAAACTTCTTATGTTGACATGTATGTGTTTAATACAGACATTGATTTCAAAGGTTAATGGCACAGGCTAAGTTTCTAAACTTTATGGAGCATATGATAGAACACTCATGTGAACTTGGAAAACTAACAGAGTTGTGTACAGTTCACATACAGTATTTATTCTGCTAGAGCCATTTACTTTATGTGTACAAGTTCCTTATCTGAAAATAATAGTGTACTTGATAAATGTCTAAAATGTATGATACCAATATGTTTTTATTGGTGGAATGGAGTGAGAGACCCTTGGTACTCCTGCCACTATTGGTCCTATTTGTATGTGGATGATGCATAAATAAATATGGAACATAGGTGGAATGATAATTAATAGGAAAACTGAAGTACTTAGAGCAAGACTTGTCCTACCACTTTTTTGGCCATCACAAATCACACATGAATTGTGCTGGGATTGAACCCAGTTCTCTGTGATGAGAAGTGAGCATTCACATTTTTTAATTATGGCACAGCCAAGAAACATATTTTTGTTGCTGTCAGTAGACATTCAAGTGACATTAGTACTGTCTAAATTTGATCTGGGGTCATTTTTACAAATACCTACATTGCCTATGTAACTTTGTTTCAGAAATAGGGTTCTTGTAAGCCCAGAGTAAACACAGTATTGTCAATTCATACACTTACTTAACTAGCTTAATGAGCAATTGGTGAAGGCTGTACAGTGCAGTAATCATATATGGAGAATCTTTGATACAGTTTGTGTAAAACGTCTTTGATGGTACACCATACCTTGATTGGGCAACCTTAAGAAGGGAAGCCCTATATGTTCACCAACATCTCCCAGGTGGTGATTCTAGCAACCATTGTTTCTTTGCTTTACAATTTAACCTTCTTGAAGTCAGTCAGGTTTTCATAAATATGAGTAAGGTTGTCAGACCCTGTCATACAAGGCAGAACCATAAATATGTTGTTATGAGTAATGGATGAAATTACGAAATGTTTATTTTCTGAGACTAAACCGCCAAATTTTGAATTATGCCTTACCATGAAATTACTAAATATAGAGTATGGGTATCCATTTGATGCTTCTGTATTTACATTTACACATCCACTGAATGCGTTTGAATGATATTGGTACAGACAGACACAAGTTTACTTAAGTGCAGCACAATTATATTTCTGTAGACTATTGTAAACCACACACAGTGATATTTCTTTACTGTACACAGTATTTATTAAGCATGCCATCATTCGCAGCATTAATTTGGCATTAGAATGGTTTTCAGCCAGATGTAAACTTGGAAAAAATTATCCATTAGTTTTCTCCTTTCCCTGAACATACTGAATTTATTGTTCCTTTTTTGGATTCAGTCATTTTCTCTCATGAACACCAGCTGATTGCATGGGTATGAGAATCATACTGAAGTATCAGTTGTATGGTTGCCAGGCCTGCCTTTTTTCTCAGGAAGGGCCAAGCTTCTAATGCGGCAGTGACCTCTTAATATAAGTGTACATAAAATTGTCATTATTTCTTGCAAGGCAGTTGTAGTACAGTCAGACAACAAACCATAGGATAATGCACTTTATAGTGGTGGTGGTGGTGGTTATTGGGCTTGAGACTTACCATTAAGGGTGGCAGCGTATGTATTACTAATCAAACTAACCCCCTAATCTAACCCTCCCAACCCAACAGATATACGACTTGAGACTGCAGCGTTACCATGGATGGCTGGTGGAGGAGGTACACCCCAGCTTGGATGCAACACTGAGGACTCACCGCTTTGATGGGGGAGGAGCTGAAACCGTAGCGAAGCAGCTAGACATTCTGAACCATCGATTCCAGGCACTCCTGGCTGTTCTGTATGACCGTCTGAGGCAGATTGCTGCACTTTCTCCTAATGACCCAGCACTTCAGGTGAGTACTACATTATATATTGTTGTATAAATTTGATATGTTTCTTAATTTATACCATGTTTCAATGTATAATTCACAAACTCATAGATTTTCGTTCCCTCTACCTTATTTTCAAAATGTTGCAATATGAAACTGATGTTTGTGATGTGTGTGAAAATTCAATAAAATGGTTTGTGACAGCCCGTTTTGTATGTCGATAATGGTGAGGCATTTTCTCAGAAAGCCTGGTGTACCTCCTACATGGTTAATTGAAAATGTGCTGTCTGTCCTCGTTCTTGTTTAATTTATAAAAAAAGAAAAGGGAAGTTCACCCTGTAACCTGCCATGAAGTCACAGAGAGGGAGTAGAAGTGCAGCTTACCCTTTCTTTAACCTTGGCACTAGGTGAGGGTAGGTGGTTAATGCCACGGCCCACCTGCTTTACTCCTGGAAATGGCCTGGTACCCTTTGTATAGGAGGTTGGGTGGTCCCCAGTACCCAACTGGATGGGTGTGGAAAATCTCTATCATACCAGGATTCATTCCCCAGCCAGCCAATAATGAGTTGTTTTACAGACTATGCTATCCTGGCCCATTGTTTCCTTTATACTGTTATGATACACATTGATTTAATTCTCATGTTGTTCCCATCACATTTTATTTGTGCAGTATGATACCACATGTTGCATTTGCATGGCTGTGATCATAGTGTAGGTTACATAACAGATACCATTGACAGAATGGTCATTTCAAACCTTACTGATTATTGCATATGTGAGCATTCCATTGTGTGGTAATATAATGTCAGTGACAAATAACTGTGTATGCACAATTGGTGTTATTATCTACCACAGATGCAGTATCATCACATAGTTAGCAACATGTTTCAACTACCACAGGCCATTTCCATGGCTTCTTGCTGAAAGGTCTTTTGTTAATGCCCAAGTTATGAATGATGGGCTTGTTGAATGTGGTATTTTCCATTTACTTTACCCAGCATATCATTTCAAATTTTATACCTGCTGCCGTCCCTTTCACAATTCATTGACGTTTTCTGTAGTGTTATCTTTCATCTGTAAGAATGCAGGAAGAAATATATATGTGAGAATTTATTTTTTCTTCACTCCACAATAAAAAGTGGAACTTTTTCATGAATTTTGTGCTTGTGTTGTATGAATTATCAGTGAAGCATGGTTTAATAGTTTTCATATTGTATAGCACTGTGATATCTGAAGATGAATATTAGTTAAATTCCTGCTTCATAATTGCCTTGTGGAAGTATGAAGTGCTGTGGAATTATGAGTTAGTGTGTGAAGTGCAGGCTTGAGCTGTAACTAATGCGCTGCAGTTTGTGCCTGTAAGTGAGAAAACTGTGAGTAGGTGACAGGAGGGTGGAAATTGGATCTTTCGCGATTGAATTATTATGAAAAATGTGATTAAAGTTTTGAAATGTATTTTTGTATGGAACTGAGAAGTGTTTCATAATAATAAAGGAATTTGCAGATATCATTAACTAGTAAGTGTTGCAAAAAATTCTCAAATAGGAGTGCAGGAACATAGAAATTTTCGAACTTGAATGAACTGAAGCAAGGACTAAATTTTTCTGATGATGGTACTGGGCACATGAACAAAGGGTGTGTGAGGAGGTACTGTTGTCAGATGTTAAGGTGTTTGCTTAAGTAACTGTCCAGTCAGTTACAATTATAAATACCTTACGTAAGTGAGTCATTATTGATCATGCTCCAGCACACACTAAGTCCTGTATATTATAACTCTAGCATAACTACATTCTTATTAAAAAAAGCAAACTAGAATTCTGGTGAGAAGCAAGTTTTTCCTTCTTCATGTCATTACGTTCCCTGCAGTAGAGTATATCCATTCATTAGCTACTTGTGTTGAAGTAGCAGACAGGTACCTGCTATGAACTTTATCTAAGTAGTGGTTCTTTTGCTGTTTTCCCAGTATTAGATAATATTACAATCAGTCCCATTTTTCTTGAGTCACAATACGACACTTTGTTTAATTGCTTGGATATTCATGGTGCATAAAGGAAACACTCTGGTCAGCATGCATGTTCCATTACTTTCTGCATTGTTGGAAACATTTTTTGCTCCAGTATGTGTTTAGAGAGTTACACCTGAGTTATACAGGGTGTTTCACGACTTTAGGGCATAACTGCAGGAGGTGATTTCGTAGGTCTTTATGATCAAAAAAGTTCATATAAACATGTGTCCGATTTTGGACGGTTACGGAGTTATGACCGTTTGAAACTCAGAATAGAAGGTAACGATTACTGACAATAAACGGAACAAAATA
>Ga0131853_10021009_pt1 | contig 11852 bp, 6 predicted proteins | sample TergutLab28metaG_FD_92764 | JGI IMG/M metagenome (GOLD analysis project Ga0131853, IMG submission 92764) | Labiotermes labralis P1 segment gut microbial communities from Petit-Saut dam, French Guiana - Lab288 P1 (version 2) (version 2) | ecosystem: Host-associated > Arthropoda: Insects >...
AGACAGACAGACAGACAGACAGACAGACAGACAGACAGACAGATAGATAGATAGATAGATAGATAGATAAATAGATAGATAGATAGATAGATAGATAGATAGACAGATAGATAGACAGATAGATAGACAGACAGATAGATAGATAGATAGATAGATAGATAGATAGATATAGATAGATAGATAGATAGATAGATAGATAGATAGATAGACAGATAGACAGATAGATAGATAGATAGATAGATAGATAGATAGGCAGACAGACAGACAGGCAGGCAGGCAGGCAGGCAGGCAGACAGACAGACAGACAGACAGATAGATAGATAGACAGATAGACAGATAGATAGATAGATAGATAGATTTGCATTGGGTTTAAGCCCTTATGGTCGCAATGCACCTAGGCCTTATAGAAAGGCCCTTTGTGCCTCATAATCTGATATCAGCTCAGGACAGCCCTGTCCCTTTACCAAAGTTCCAGATGGCCCCCAGACTTTAAATCTTAACATCCTCTGGGTCCAAGAAAGGAACACAGACATACTATCCCTTTCTCTCAAACAAACCCAGCAAGTGAATCCCCTCCAGGTTCTCCAACGGGGCCCCTATGGAGATAGAGAGAGAGAGAGACCCTCTTATAGGGCATTTTTACATCTCTCTTGATATATCTCTTTAACATATCTTTTGGGGTTCCATGAAGCCTGGAAGTTAGTAAGCAAGTCACAAGGTGTTAAAGCCAAATAAGCCATTAGCATACTCACTGTTGCTAAGTGATGAGCCTGTGTCAGCAGTCTCACCATCCTGTAAGACTCGCAGAGATTGGAACAAGCTAACGTTTTCTGACAGTGCTTGGTGTAGTGGGACTAACGTTGTCGTATCCACAGAACGTTTGGTCAGGGACTTGGCATTGCGCCAGTGGCATGGCTGGCTCTGTAATATATGCATACCCACATGTGTATAATATGTAATTTAAAACTGGTTCATTGGTTATATGTCATCACATCAACTGCAGTAGTTATACTCTGCTGAATGTAAAGAGAAATTATTTAAGTACATTGAATATAAATGGGGGTGGCTCATCCATGCAGACAAACCGAACCTAACCTAACCTAACCTAACCCAAACTAACCTAACCTAAACTGACCTGACCTAACCTAACCTAACCTAACCTAATCATAAGGTTCGTCATCCCCATTGTGTTTATAATAAACTGGACTGGAGTGTATATACTTGTCTAACACAACTATATGATGGTAGAGATATGTATATAATTTATTACATAAAGAACAACTACATGTTTCGGCCCTTTTCATTGGCCATCTTCAGGTTGATAAATGAAAAAACTTAGTAAGCAGCTATACTCGACTTGTGTGAATTGTATACAGTGGGGAGGTAAGAGGTGAAGTGGGTACCAGATCTCGTATGTGTTGTGTAGGTTGGGTGGTGTCGGTACATGGGTGTTCTGCTATTTTTGCTGTTATAGGTTAATATAGTTGGATCTATGGTCTCATCTTATGTTTGTAGAGATTATGTTGTACATGTACGCTTAGCTTATAAATACACAGTGTGCAACTTTATGTAAATGTAGTGTTTATAAGCTAAGTGTACATGTACATATAATCTCTTCAAACATAACATGATACCGTAGATCCAACTATATTAACCTAGACATAGCATACGATAGCAGAACCCATGTACCCACACCACCCATCCTACACAACACAAGCCAGATCTCACACCCACTTCACCCCTTACCTCCCCACTGTACACAACCCACATAAGTCCAGTATAGCTGCTTACTAAGTTTTTTCATTTATCAACCTGAAGATGGCCAACGAAAAGTGCTGAAACATGTAGTTGTTCTTTATGTAATAAATTATATACATATCTCTACCATCATATAGTTGTGTTAGACAAGTATACACACTCCAATCTAGTCTAACCTAACTTAACCTAACCTAACCTAGCCTAGACTTTAGTACCGCATGCAATTCGAGTGAAAATTGTGACCCACAATTGTTTTAATTTAACGGTGCACTGGGTATGGCTGATAAACTGAAGAAAAATGGGTGTAAATTTTGTCCCTTTTCAATATAAGATTCTCAAATCTCATATTGAACAGTTCATACAGTGGAGTTCTTTGAAGATTCAAACATTCTGGGATGTGACACTGTGTCTTTTGGAATGTTGTTCCCAAGATTGTGGTGCCTTAATCATCAAGGGGTAAGCAGCCCAAGAAAGGATGGACTTGGGACTTCTTCACCCTTGAAGCTGTATGGCGCCACCAGGAACAGATTCAGGTACTGTCGGGCCTGAAGCTTACGCAATTCTTGGGGCTCTTTTTAGTAAAAGAACACAAAATTACAAACACAAAACTAGGTACAAAAGTGAATATTTACTTAGGGTCTCTCCCAAGGGCTTGGAAGAGGCTCATGCGAGTGAGGAGCCCTGAAGCTTAAGCTTCACTAGTTTCATGATAAATCTGCCCCCGGGCATCACAATTCTTCATGATGTCCAGAAACACTCACCTATTGATACAGTGCCACATATCCCAGAAGACTTGGATCGTCATGTCCATTCTCACCAAGAACTTCAGCCAAGATGTGCTTTGGAGCGGAGACTACAGTACGGTCTCATTTTACGATGGGGTTACGTTCTCGAATATTTGGTTGTAAACTGAATCGCCATAAAACGAGTACTATTTAACTTGGGAAATGGTATGTAGTCAAACACAACTGTGTCACATGAGGTGTACTTAATGACTATTAATGAACAACTACATGTTTCGGCCTGTACTGGCCGTCTTCAGGTTGTCTTAGGGGAACTTAACTTAAGATCTTACTATAAGCAGGCATGCGCACATGATGTAGAGATCTCTACATATGTGCCTTATTAGCAAAGACAAAAACAGGAATCAAATAAAAACACAAAACAAAAACAGATACAGAAAAATAAAGCTATTGTGGGGGTGTGCTTGGCAGGGGATGACACACTTCCTAGAGTACTATTTAAATGGTTTAAATTGAGATAGGTTCATGGGCCAAACAAATTAGCCGATCTTATAATTTACAATATTTCTTTACATTATGACATACAATTTTAATTTAATGAATTAGTTATACAGAAAATAATACAGATAATTGAAAAAATATCAATCAAACCACTTTTAATTTTGCTGAAGAAGGCCCAGGCAGTGGTTCAGAAGACATCAAGAAAGAACGTAACGTCAAATGTTTTGATTTTTTCTTCATTTCTGTCTTTTTGATGGACGTCATGGGTGGAAAAATCACAGTCAGCTTAAAGGAACTGCACTAAAATAGAAAAAGAAGAAACACGTGCACACCGGCAAAGAGCTAGAAGAGCACTAAGTAGAGAAAGGACGCTTGAGTCGTGACTCGACAAGGGTCATAAAAGTGAATCGTCACAAAATGAGATCCTGCTGTACTGAGTACAGTTAGAAAGTACATACAAGTGGCCTACTCAGTACTCTATACTATATGTTCCATAATATGCAAATGAAAGAAAAGTACAGAAAGCCTGTAATGACATCTGCTGGTGTGGCAAACCTCAAACCTCAAACGTCACTTGTGTAATTCTGACACATAACATCTCTTTGGTACACATGGTGTAATATTTGCGAAATACTCACCGGACATCGCCCATGGCACATCCGCACATCACATTCAATGTAGAGTGCGGGGGATCCGGTAAAGCGAAAGGTCTTCATGTAAGCGAACACTTGCGTTTCGAACACACCAGTTTCACTCCAAGACCCGCGGAACCGACTGATCAACTTGTCATCCACAGGGCATCTGTAACACATGAATATTCTATTATACACCCAATCACTCACTCACTCACAGCTTCTGTATTGTTTCAAAATATTCCCCTTACTTTGCGGAACCAAAATGTTCATGACCGTACTCACAAGAGCTCATCATGTATCCCTATCGTCACCCATACCAATCCAAACCACGTGCTCTGCTCCTACTTCTTGATAATCCATTTTAATATTATCTTACCATCTAAACCCAGGCATTTCATCTCTTTCCTTTAGGTTTCCCCACCAAATCTCTGTAAGCATCTCTCCTTTCCACTGTATGTGCCACCAGCTTTTTCTTGATTTAACCCTTTAAACGGCGAGTTAAATCCCATCTGCCATTTGCAGGCATTATTAGGAGCTCACCATATTCTACACGTTAGCAGGATAAGGGTTAATCACGCAAATCACATTCAATGAGAAGTAAAAATCACAAAGCTTCCTTTCACACAATTTTACCTCCTTATTTTGCAGTTTTCTCTGGTCTCCTGTTGGTTCCTCCTATTAATCTCAAACACCTTCCTCTGCACCCTTTTCTCTAACACCCTCAGCCTATGTTCTGCCCTCAGTGTGAGAGGCCAAGTTTCACTCACATACAAAACAACAGACAAAATTATAATTCTGTGTATTTTAGGCTTCATGTTCTTCAGATATTATATGCATAAAAAAAGACTCTGAACTGACATGTAGCAAGTGGGTCCTCATGTTGTGGATGGAGGAGACAGTGTCCAGATGTGGAGGTTGGTCACAGTACACTGAATCAGCAGTCTTGGGCAGTCTACAATGGGAGGTCCTTCAGCTTGGAGGCGAGACAAGGGGCTAACTAACTACTGTTCACCATAAAAACTCATGTTATGAAATGCTACATGATAATGTCATGTCCACAACTGATGTCTGTAGCTTCATGTTTGCACCGTGCATCGATGATAATCAAACACTGTATTATCCAACTAATGCACAATATACAATATGTAGATAAAATTAAAATTATAAAATATTCAAAATTGCTCCAACATGTTTCGGATCACAGAGGATCCATCATCAGGGAGCCTTGTGCAGTGCTGGGCTAAAAATTACAGTAATGGTTCCATCGTGTCTGTTGACATGGACAAGGTCGGTGTTATGGCAGCATATTGTGACCCGTTGTGCGTGTGTGCAGTTCACTGCATATGAAGGCAATGCCTTCATATACCATAGAATCATTCATGTAATTTTTAGCCAAGCACTGTACAAGGCTCCCTGATGATGGATCCTCTGTGATCCGAAACATGTTGGAGCAATTTTAAATATTTTACAATTTCAATTGTATCTATATATTGCATATTGTGCATTAGTTGGATAATAAAGTGTTTAATGTCTGTGTGATCAGATGGCAGAATACGATCAACCCTTGTGATCACTTCTATCCTATGTAATTTTTTTAACATGAACATGTGTGCAGCACATGTCTCTGACACATATACACGGTGTCGTAACCCTGAAGAGTGTCAACTGATCGGAATTCACTATGAACACATGTCAACATACACAAGTATGTGCTTTTAATAGAAAGAAACCACTTGCAAAACATAGGTACAGATTGGTAGATAATATTAAAACCAATATTATAGAAACATGATGGAAGGGCACGGATTACATTAATTGGTTGGTGTTTGTGAACACGGTGTGAAACTTTGGGTTCAGTAAGATGCAGGGAACATACATACATACATACATTACACACATACATACATACACACATACATACATTTCATCAATCCATAACATCCCTCAAGGGGCATTCGGATATGAAACATTGTCAAATGAAAAGTATATTAACGATAATTGACCATTACTAAGAACAATACAAGACACAACAGAAAATAGTGTAAAATATTATATTCATAATATCCTTATCTTGATCTTGAGAGGGCCAAACTGATCTCCTATAAGAATATTAATCATTAAAAAATTCTTCTAGAGAGTAAAAAGATTTACTTACTAAATACTGTCTTAAAGTTGAAATAAAAGACCTTTCATTTTCTACTAATCTTGCAATGCAATCAGGTAGCTTATTAAAGATCCTAATGCTCATATAATACACTGTCTTTTGATATAATGTAAGATTACTTATAGGTTTATGCAATTTCAATTTATTTCTTGTGTTAAAATTATGAACCTCAGTACTGGATGTAAACTTTTCCTGGTTTTGTAGTAAGAATTTCATTAAAAATAGAATATATTGAGAAGTTATGGTCAATATTCCCAATGACTGAAATTGAATATTGTGAATAGCCGAGGATATGTTAACTTTCAAAGAATATCCCCACTTCATGGTGCTTCTTTGGACGGCTTCAAGTACACATCTGAACAAAAACATGTAAATCAATTATGTCAGATTTTAATACAAAGTATTAATATGACGAGGGAACCGCTATAGCTCAGTGGTTAAGGTGCTGTGCTACAAATTGGAAGGTCGCTGGTTCGATTCCAGATGGTGTCATTGGAATTTTTCATTGACATAATCCTTCCGATCGCACTATGGCACTGGGGTTGACTCAGCCTCTAACAGAAATGAGTACCAGGAATATTTCCTGGGGGTAAAGGCGGCCGGTGCGTAAGGCTGACAACCTTACCACTATCCTGTGCCGATTGACACGTAATCTGGGAACCTTAACTTCCTGGAACCCTCTGGGCCACTCCAGGCCTGTAATGGGACTGATTAATATGACGAACAGAAAATATTTTGTTACAATATAATGTAATATAGTGTATGTCAGCACAACCACTTTATTACTCAAGGTAATCATAAGGCTACATGTTTCGACTATAGATTAGTCATCTTCAGGAATATTTTTTGTCAATTGAATCACAAGATGCTATGCATACTTTGGGATCCAATCATGTTTACATCTATGGAATACATCAAATTAAATCGCTTGTCTCTAAGGGCGTGACATTGCAAATTGTATTTACAACATTGGGATACATGCACGTCACACCCTTAGAGACAAACGATATAATCTGATGTATTCCATGGTAGTAAACACGATGGGATCCCAAAGTATGCACAGCATCTTGTGACTCAATTGACAAAATAGGCCTGAAGATGACTAATCTATAGTCGAAACATGTAGCCTTATAATTACCTTAAGTAATAAAGTGATTGTGCTGACGTACACTGTTTAATATTATATTACGTTACAAGCACATCGTGATAATTCCATTCAAATTTTGTCGCAAACATGGCGTCCAGGTTAGAGTTTGCCATTATTTACCCACACACCCTTAGGATGTTTACGTACGTATGTGCTAAAGAACTGAGTCTGTGAATGCATGAGGGTGGTTTGCTACAGGTATGGGATCTCTCACCTGGAGCCCTGGTATCCAGAATGCTTTCAAAAACTGGCCAATTTCACAGCCAGAATGAATTTAAAATTATTGTCGTTATCATCGTATATCTTTCACGGAGTTGGGCCACTTGTTGACCCATATACAGGGTAGTGATGCGTAATACTACAGCCTATTCTACCCAACAGTCATCCTCACCTTTTCATGGTATACCCTGTTCTCACAAACGAGGAAATGATGGCCCAGTCACAGTGGTATAACTGTTTCACCAAGGAATGGAGGAAATGCCATCCCTGAACATGCCAGTCCAGAGGCTAAAGTTAGCAATCCTACTGCTGGACTTACCCTGCTCTGGGCCCGTAACCCATTCAGGGGAAAATTTTAACCACTGGCAAGTCTCACAGAAAGAAGTCGGACATATTTAAAATTAATGCCATGTAATTCCAGCAAAATCTGGAATTTTCAAGCAGGTGTTTCTGATGATATCCGCTCATATGACGCATTGTGCGTGGCCTTAACTGATCAAACATCACTTTGAAATCAGAACAGTTGTTTATCTTTTCTTGCCCCCATTTCTTTCCTCACTGCATCTGAGCAGATTTTATGTACGGTGCTATAAAACATGGGAAAAATCACTTATCTAGAAAACCTCAAGTCCCAAGCATTCTGGAAAAAATTCCCATACCCGTAGTAATGCTGTCAGTCCTGTATCCAGAGGAGGGTGGGGGGGGGGCACTGTTGGGCTGCAGCCCTCCTCCCACATTCAAATGAAAATTAAAGAAACAAGTTTGGTAGACACGATGATGTAAAACATTTTACGTGATTTACCTCTCGGCTGAAATCTGGCACTGAAATCGGCCGATGACAAGTACGCTCAGATTTTGAAAAATAAAATATCACACTTGGGATGTCTTAGATGAATGCTTTTATGCTCAAACCGTGCATATTGAATAATAAATGTTTAATAGGTACCAACATATGCACAAATAAGTAGCGTAATTCATCCTTTCATTCCATTGCCATGTGCAGAATGCAATGATTCCTTGCTGTTCTCAGAAGCTTCTTCCATTCCTCTATGTTACGTACTTTTTCCTGCCACCCTTCTACACCAACTGTTCTTCCATCCTCTCTCACCTCATCTTGCCATCTATTTCTTGGTCTACCTCTCAATCTTGTTGTTCCCAAATTCTTATATAATACCCTTTTGGGAATTCTATTTCCTTTCACTCTCTGTACATGCCCAAACCAACCTAACCTAATCTAACCTAACCTCATTGTCTCTATTATAGTAGGTTTTTTAACTCTTGCATAAATTTCGTTATTGGTTGATATAAGTAGCGTAGTGGAGTAATTTAGTATAAATTTACACTACCTATCTTTACTGTTGCACTGTGCACTTCGTAGAATCACTTTAATTATACCAACCAATGCACTCATATAAAATTTCACACTAAAACACTTAAAATCGCTCCAACATATTTCAATCCTAAGATCATCTTCAGGGAGCTACACTGTTCCTTGCTAAAGTCACATTTTAAAAGCACTCACTAATTAATTTCCTTACAGTGACAGGGTACTGTGGCAGCATGTCATATTGTGTAAGAGTACATTGCTGAGAATGCGCCTGACTATGGTGTGCGTCGTGTGTCACTCGTAACATAACACACAACGCACACCATAAGCAGGCACATTCTCAGCAATGTACTCCTACACAATTCGACATGCTGCCACAGTATCCTGTCACTGTAAGGAAATTAATTAGTGAGTGTTTTTAATATGTGACTTTAGCAAGGAACAATATGGCTCCGTGAAGATGATCTTAGGATCGAAACATGTTGGAGCGATTTTAAGTGATTTAATGACATTTTTATGAGTGCATTGGTTGGTATAATTAAAGTGATTACACTAATTATTTGTACATATGTTGGCAATTAACCCTTTGATGCCTAATGTCAACTATAGTGGTCATACCGCACCGCTAACCTCTAAAGTTGCATTTTATATATTTATTCAACAAATATAGGTATTGAATACTGAATACTGAACATGGTATACACTCTCCGTTTCTTCCTCTTCAAAATGCAGTTTGTTTCATAATTCTAACGTATTTGGTTCCTGTATTATTCACATTTTTTATACAGGGTGTGCTAAAATTAAAAAAAAATAATTCCGGCGCCAAAAGGTTAATAAACATTTAGTCTTAGATGAAACTGAAAAAAATTACCAAAAACATTAGACCCTGGAATTTAAAGTAGGTCAGTTAATCACGGAACATGTAGTTATGTTTGTATGTACATAAATGCAATTGCAAATAGTGTTATGTTACACATATGCTTATGATATGATTTTAATAAAACAATTTTTAATATTAACCGTCTAAACGCCAAGTTAAATCCCATCTGCCTTCTGCTGGTATTATTAGGAGCTCACCATATTCTCCACGTTAGCAGGATAAGGGTTAAACAACAATTACATATAGCCTCAGAGTCCCAACCCCCTTCCAGTGAAAAATTTTGGGTGCGTGCCTGAATGCTGTTATATTCAAAGCTGGCAACTGTCACCGAACAGAAGTGGAAGTGACACGTAAAACAGATACTGACCCGTATTGGTCAATGAGCTGAATCTTCTTGGTCGCCCCGTTATGGGCAAAGCAGTCATTCACCACGATGTCAAAACCATCTGCAACAGTAAAATATCAGTCAAATAATTAGATTTATGGACGAAGAATCCGGAGTGCACAATCCATCATTCATGTACACAGCTATGGCGATTCTATTTGTGCAAAACCGAATCCAGTGCACAAATGGTACTTATACATCACGCTGTCTCCTCTTTGAATAAAAAACACACGAGTTCCTTCTGATGAAAGTAAAGATTATGAGTTCCCTGTAATGAAAATAAAGATTTTCTTTCTCATAAGTTGCAAGTTTAACAGAAATCACTTCTTATCATCAATGGCAAATGATTATCTTCTGGCCCTTATAGATTATATGAATGTGTGTCTATGATCATCGCAAAATTTCTCTCTCCAACATTTTCTTGTTTTCCCATGTTACATCTTCGCATTGTATGTAATAATTCCATAAACAGCAAGGTATTGGACTCATTATGACTCATTATTAGACTGAATCATATGTTAGACATTGTGCATTGTCTTGTTGCAAGGATTGACATACTTCATTATGCAAACAGTAATATAGTTTGTCGGTTTGTTTGTTTCTGATGTTAAAATGTATAAAATTTACTGAATGATATTTAAAAGTAATACACATACTAAGTTGGTGTTCCTTTCTGTGTCAGTTGTAACAATAATGATGTGCCAAACAAGCTAGTCAAGCAGGGCTGTAAGACACAGAGACAGGGCTCTGCAACCAGACTATCAATAGCATTTACCATATTTGCTGCGCATGTAGATGATGAGAGTCAGGGGGTCCCCTACACGGACTGGACCCCCGACCCGATCACCCGATGTACCGTATCCGTGCCTGATCTCCATGTAACATTCAGGTGGTGATAAAGTAAAGATGACCGGGTTGCCAGTGGCCACCCTGTAACATTTCAACAGCAGAACATTTGAACACTGAGATGTGGAATGCAACAAGATGTGTGGTTAAATGTTTGTGATATCAGTAACATGGGCTGCATAACATCGAATTATACACATAAGATGGCTGATGGATGATTTGGAAAGGATCTGTAAGGTAGACATCATGCAATAATTGAGGTACTGCTGAGAAATTTATCTGGAGGGACATGAGTAAAAACAGCCAAAGCCTTAGTGAAGATACTCAGCACACCAACTAAGATTCCTAAAACGGTAAGGCCTGCTTCTCTGACCCATTTGGTGACAAAGAAAGTGGACACATCACAGTATACTGACACTAAAGAGAAACTTAAACACAAACTACTACCATCCTTGATATTGCTAGTAAATTCTTTGCTTTTTGTGCACACCATAATGTTCGAGGTTTTCTTTGGTGAGTCATTCTTGGTGTCGGTTATTCCTTACAAGGACGTGGGCAGATGGTGACAGGGAGGAAACTTCTCACCCAGTGACTCAACATGACTTCGTAGAAGATTTTAATATTCACTAACATTACAATGAAAGCCTAAAAGTCCCTTTTGGAAGTTTTCCTGAGAGGTGTACCAGATAGCTCTAAACATTTAGCATCTGTTTCCTGCAGTAAGCTTCATACAATGAGAAATATTTTCAACTGACCCGGTAAGTACAACACAAAAGTGAGGAGACAGACTGGTAATTCACACAATTATATTCAAGTTATATCAAAACTAGATCCTGTCTTAGGGACTGCTTAACCTTACACAGATATTCATGGTTTTCCTCAATGCTTCCAAGCAATTATGCATACATTATGTCGGAATAATTTGTGACCACAATCTCAACTATCATCTCCAGTTCACCACAAATAAATAATCTCCACAATTCCCGTTTTCCAGGAACCTTGACAAGTCGCATCAACATCATTACCATACACTGATGTTTCAACTAATTTTCTTTGTTTTGCACTTATTCATTCCTTGTTTCATAGTGTATCCATAAGTGCTCCAACAGCAATGCACTGTCTGGTGCTCTATCTAGCCATAAGTGCTCCTACAGCAATGCACTGTCTGATGCTCTATCTAGCCATAAGTGCTCCTACAGCAATGCACTGTCTGATGCTCTATCTAGCCATAAGTGCTCCTACAGCAA
>Ga0131853_10021010_pt1 | contig 11852 bp, 5 predicted proteins | sample TergutLab28metaG_FD_92764 | JGI IMG/M metagenome (GOLD analysis project Ga0131853, IMG submission 92764) | Labiotermes labralis P1 segment gut microbial communities from Petit-Saut dam, French Guiana - Lab288 P1 (version 2) (version 2) | ecosystem: Host-associated > Arthropoda: Insects >...
ACACTCTCAATAATCCCCAAGTAGAATATATTGGAGTTTTATTGTGCAAGAGTATGGAGTAATAGCATGTACAACTAAAATGTATAAGTGACAATTCTCGCCAGTGGACTCTTCATTACCGTTCCTACTCACTGACTGTCCAGACTCGTACTCTGCTGCTCAGACAACAGTTCGAGCTACGCAGCAGACTGCTCCCGCAGAACAAAAGCAACTATTGTTACATGGGGTGCTCCACACACTGCTCGTGCGATACACTTAACGAGTCCAGTTATAAACAAAAGAAATGGAAGGAAATTATATTCCTCCCATGCCTGGTCTTAAAAGAGGCAAGAACTAAGCATGAGTAAATTTAGCTTATGACTAATATACAGTATATGTAAGAACGCTAAAAGAAAACCACAGTAAAGAAATCAATGTGTGTCAACTACACAACACCATGTGCTGCAGCAGCAGTGCCAGGGAGGTCATCGAGACGTTTTGCAAGGTTTCAATAACCTTCCACTTTCATCCGCGCACGCCGCAGTACTTGCTTAATAAGGCGGGGTCCCTTCATTACTGGCGGTCGCTGTTACGTTAAAACAGGCCTATGACAATCTTAGCGTGCACGCTTCACAGCTTCACTTTCCGAAGACAGTAGGGCTCTCTTCTGAGGATCCGCTTTAAATTTCTTCAGGAGTCTTGCAAGGCATCTTGTCACTGCCACCGTATAGCGTATTACGTCACGAATATGTTATTTCAAGCGGCAGGGAGTTTACTAAGTGATCCGCATGTTCCACCGCACCCAATAACATCAATAGAATGCAGTGTAAGTACATAGTAACCGTATTTTAGTGAAAAGATTCCTTTATCTTGTCTTGCAGTGAGACTCCGTAACATACAACAACCATAAAATAACTATTCGGCCTTCCTTCTCGCACTCCGTACCGCTACATCATATGACAGGTAGCATGTAATGTGGGCGTTCACGTTAATAATGAACACAGTCACGACAAACAGTATGTCACGTGCTTAAACATATGCAGCGGAACAGACAGCACTCGTGCAGGGTGCGGACATGCATGCTGGCAGCTTCAGGCCACACGCTGCTTACTGCTTACTGCTGCTGTCTGTGCATTGATGAGATTCCAATTGATTCATCGACAGAAGTGACGACTGACACGCACAGATAAGACACACAATGTGCGTACAAACGTAACATTGAGGCGCGTTCGCGTAACCAATGTTGTCTTGGAAAAGCAAGAACTATAACATAACAGATTCTGCGTGTGTGTCTGCAGCCTTCGTTATCCAGCACGCAAAGTGAATGCACCGCATTACACTTTCATCTGTGGCCTGTTTCGTTCCATCATATTTTTCACATTATCTCGCAAAAGGCACGATTTTCGGGAGGAGGGAACATAAAATGTGTGTTTTGATTTTCTCTACAACTTTTGTCTAAAACACCTCTAATTCTAAGAAGAATTCAGCGACGTATTATCACAAATGTACACAGGTCTTCATGTAAAGTACCCGCTATTCTTCCCAGATTTTAATACAATTTTAAAGTTCTCCTCACATTGTCGAAAAATTTCACACCGTTATTAGGAAGTGCAAATGTACTGTGCTGCACTCAGTTACCGCATTCGGTGCACAGTTCGTCTACCACACCATCCACTTTTATGGAAATTCTGTGCGCTCGTCAATCATATCACGAAGGTTAGGAATTTCAGTAGCCACTGGCTAATTAACCATTTAAAGTCTAGCGGTATCTTTAAGTACTACCAGACTTAACAATCAAAAATTCTACATGGTGCTCGCTTTGCGTTGAGTGTTTTGTGCGGATCTAAGAACAGACAGCGACTTTTGCTATACGCAGCATTAACTGATTGGTTTTTATAAGTGTGGTGGAAAGTGTTTATAGCGTGGCACGGATGATTCCTCACGTAAAACAGATTGCGTTTGGTCTTTAAAAGGTTAATCACATGTCTAATTCCATAGTACAGAGTATTCTCTGAGCAGACGAGAGTTTACTGAAGCTCGCCAAGAAATTTGCATTCTTGATACAAGCAACAACGTTCAGTACCGCGACCTTGAAAATCCCCAATGGACCGGGTGCTTATAACCAAACATGAACAGCGATAACGCGCCTGACCTCGTATACAAATCTGTGTGCGCCAGTTCGTGCGAACTGCAGATTCTGCCCGACCTCGTATACAAATCTGTGTACGCAACTTCGTGCGAATTGCAGATTGTCACTTCATGTTTCACACAACTGTGTTTCATACAATGCTACATAAATCTGTGCTTAGCTTTCAAGTTAACGTGAACAGAAATGTGCATTTGCCATGACGTTATATATCTGAATCTGTGTTGCCTTTACATGACATACAAATTTGTTATTTTCGTTCCATATTACACAAACACATGTCTTTCTTTGTTTGTTTTACGTTATACGAATAGCAATGCTAACGAATCTGTGATTTTCGTGTCATGTTACACAACTTTGTCCTGGTAATGCCGACCCTCATACAAACCCGTTTCACGCTCACGCAGTCCGCCCTTGTATCTTTTGAATAGCAATAAACAGAGTTGTATCCATAACTTATGCTCTATCGCCAATGGATGCCTGCCTCTTTATTACCTAGGAAATGTTAATATATTTTTAACGATCCTGCCATAAAATCATAAATTCCAACATTAAAAAATAATTGGTATACCGTAATTCTGGATACAGCATTACAACCGCGCAAGTACGTCACACGAATACGGACATGACATAAAAAAAAGTTGGCAGCAAACACAGCAGTTGTATTAATGAAAAGCGACACAGATCATAACATGCCTTATGGCATCAAAGGGCATCACATTGCACGAATATTTGACTGAACATGCCTCTGATTCTTTCGCAACGACACGAATTACTTTGTACCGCTATAATTATTTGTATCTGGCTCTCAAAAGAATGCCGCCACTAAACTATTCACTAATGGCATCTGTTTTGTGTCATTTAGGCTCCGGCTACCCTCCGGTGTAATGTGTTCAGAACGTACCCATAAGTATGGCGTAAGGATTAAACTGGGGAAATAGGAAGCTGGCAAACATTCCACAAGGGGGTTTAAAAATGGATAAAGGGAACGTGAAGATCGATTCAGGAAGCATGCATGCACATGCATGATTCATATAACATGCCTCTTGTTCTACCCTCATAACATCCCATAACGAATTCCAGTCCTTGTCTTGCCAAATGTTGCTATGTAGATGTCAGCACTGCCACTTCAATTGAAGCACACGAAGCCACTATCCACCACGACGCAGCAGCTAAGATCAGCACTCGCCAAACGTAAGAGAAGCGCCTTGGCAGCTCAGAATCCTGAATATGTCTTCTGGGGATTGGACGCAGCCTCATTTGGTAGACAGGTACAGGGAAACTGCTGCTGTTATCTTCGTGGTTGAATACGACACGTAGCCAAAAACGGCTAACGACACCGAATGGGTCTAGCCCCATCACACACGTTTCCACGTAGGTAAATTTTCTTACCTGAAGACAGAGGCAGAAAATTCATCCGAAACGTCGGTAATTCTACATATCTATCGAACTACACGGCGTCATATCCCAGAAGACAATCACCTTTACTGTTACAGCCTCAGACTGATTTCGGGGTAACGGGGAGGAGGGTGGTTGTGGTCAAACCGTTGCCTGTGAAGCATTTGTAAGGCGGTGAAGAAGATGGCTGTTGACAACGTACTCAACAAGTCACACCATACGAACTGCAGGCAACTGAATTCCAACATATCCACTAAACTTTTGTGTTAACAAACACGCAACGATACACCCAAGTATAAAGCACAATAATCACCGCCGTAAAGAACCTCAAGTCTTCAAGGTCCACAGTTACTTCTTTCCGGTAACCAACTAACTACACGCAACAACAGTCAACCTTGATACCCTACCCGCTACTACGCTATTCAAGAAAATCCCCGCAACCTATGTAACCTAAAGTCTTATCATTCTTCTCACAAAAGCAAGCCTATTGCACTGATCCACAGCCATACGCATTCAACCCGCCCGTCGTATTTAAGTTCCACTTTCGTATCATCCTCCCATCTACTCCTAGGTTATCTAAGCTGTCTCCTTCCTTCACGCCAACACACCAACATCCTGTATGCAACTGTTTTCTCCACCATACCTGCCACATGCCCCACATAATGTGTGATGAACAGTGCCAACACTAAATCCTCTAGTTATACAATTTTATCTAGACGTATGTTCCTTTCTTTCTCTTAAGCCTAAATCCCTTTCCCAGCACCATATTCCCGAACATCTTCAGCCTATGTTTCTCCCTTATATGTTACAGACCAAGTTTCATACCCACATAAAACAAGACAGTAGTAACAGAGTCAGCCTGTCCGAGAGATCGTACATCGAGTATAGCATCTCCTATCTATCAACATGTGATCAACCTGATAGTAAGTCTTCCCATCAGGAGAGGTCCAGGTGCATTTATGATAGTTTCGATGCGGGAACATTTCTGTGAATGGGTGTGACACACAATGATCATTAATATTTATAGGTGCACTCCGGTTCACAAGTGTCGGTCTGAAAGTGCCGTCTCTCGAAATTTCCGTTCAAATCCCCTAGCAGAATCCTCAAATGATACTTACGGAACTGATCAAACACCTGCTCTAATTCCTCCTAAAATGTCCTTTGGGTAATCACCTTTACCCTCAGTTGGGGCATGCGCATTCCGAACAACACCACACAAGGGAACTACAAGCACTATTGTGACATTGTACCACCTAAAAACTGGTAGGAAAAAAAACCTATTCCTACTCTGTTCTTATTCCTGTGCTGGTTCAGTGAGGCCATTGTCCCTTCTGACGTCCTAACTCCCACTACATCTCACCTGATCCGCCTGATCTCTTTCACAATTTTCTTCATTGACCCTGACCTGCAAAAACTGTCCACATTCAAGTTACAAATCTCATGTCCATTAAATACGTTTGGTGGGGAAGGGGGGGGGGAGGGGGAAGTTGTTGACTCATTTTAGACAGCGCCTTGCGCATTTCTATTTCGTATGGAAGGGCTGGCACCTTGTCTCGTTCCTAGTTGTTACACAATTCCACGTCAGTACTGCTAGCAGAGTTTCAACTAGACTTAGCCGTCAGAAGTCCGCAATCTGTCTAAGTAATATTTAAACATACCGTTCCTACCTGTCAGATAATAAAAGCCAGGTCTCGATTACGAAAACCAATAATATAATTACTATATAATGGTTAATGTTGTTGGGATACACAAACAAGGCCTGTAATTTAATATGTTTATAGAACACTAAATCGCTCTGTGGTCACATTTAGCGTCCATCTTCAACGAGACGCGAGCTAAGTTGGAAAACTAGCAGATAATAAGAATAAGGGGGTCAAGAAGAAGAGGAAACGCCAAACAGAGCCAGACAGGGTAAGAATCAGCCATTTGGCTCAGTTATACCTTGAAAGTGGGAGACAATACGGAAAGTTCAATACGTTCGTGACCACCTACCAGACTACACGGTGTTAAAACCCAGAAAACCACAATACGGATCCTCCCCATCACGCACATCATAAATCCCATGTCCACATGTGTACAGTGATCCTAACAATTGGATCCTAACGTGTCAGAACAAGAAGGACGTATGATGGATGAGTTTACTAACGTTTACAATGGTACATACCTATTAAATCAACAGGAAGAGCTTGAAATGTTATTGAAAGTAATAATAAACAGAATGAAAGGTAAAAAGGTAATTAAGAAACTAAGAAATTATTATAAGGAAGCTAATGATCATGTTTAGAAAACTGACAATGAACAGATAGAGATTACAACGCTTCGACGGATTTAATAATTGTCCAACAAGATGAGACTTATTCAGTTTATTACATTTCTGTAGGCAGCTCCACATGTTTCGGTGTTGACAACAATCATCAGGAGCTCGTACAACTGTAATTACAGCTTCTGGTATTGATTATATATATATAAAATTGCTTCGACGGATGTTTCAACTTTGGTAAGCATCGATGGGAGATTCACGAAGTTTCTGTTAGATAAAATTGTCGTAGAACTATAAATAAAGCCTGTGCACTGCAAAAAAAAAAAACTGTGTTCATGGAAGCAGTGTTCGGTACAACGCAACTCAACAGACATAAACGTGACTATAAACATGAATATGCTAACACACAGCCACCTTTCAAATCTTGCACAACCTACGAACAGCACTTCGTGTCCAGAGCCTTCGTAAGCTCACAGCATTATCACGTGGTGATAGAAACAGGCTAAGCTGAACGTGGCTTTGTATGTTGCACAGCCTGTCTTTTGACACTGCACTGAATGCAAATGGAATAAGGAACGAAGCTCAGATAGAAAGAAAGAAAAAAAGACAAACTTAACAGTGGAGATACACAACCAAAAAACGGAAACCTCCATCATTATAACATGCTCTCTTCAGAACAATCAGTCTTTTCACTTGTCGCTTTTCACACCACTGATCATTAAGCATTCCACATAACTACAAACGCAGTGAAAATTAAACGTGATAATATTACAATTCCCATCTCTGTCTGAAGTCTCCTGATGCAACCCTTCCACTGATGCACTGTTACTAGAGTTACAGAGCTCAGTTTCACTTCCGGATCACTTCACCGAATAACACAACGTGTAACTTGAAGCGCTCTTGACAGACAGCCCGACACAATATGCGGTCGTAATGACATACAGGAATTACACTTCCTCTTCAAAGGTCGAGGCTCAAATACCGACTGAAGCACGGGTAACCTGTCACTGCCGTTTAATGCTGCCACCTTGTGTCTTTGGCCATAACTACTAGCTTATCTACTTGCTACATAACACGGAGACTGAACTTATTATTTCGTATGTACATATACGTGACATGTGCTAAATCACAAGGAACTTGATACGTGTTTCTCCTCCTCCCTACACACTCCACTGGCTCTTCCCTCCACTGCCTGTCATTATAACGTTACCGTCACCATTTCAAAATTATTGTACCATATGTCTTCCTATCACAATGCAATACTTAACTCTTTCAAGACTAAGAATAACACGAATTATATATAAAAGACAGTTCGTACCGCGCAGTAAACACATTACGTCACGGTTTAAAAAACCAGTCAAACATGACTACGTGTTTCGGTCTGCACAGATCATCAACAGGCCACTATTATAAAACTTTCAAAATAAGGTTAAATATAGTGAAATTATGATTCACACTATGGCTGTAATTCCCTGATGATGGTCTGTGCCGACCGAAACACGTAGCCATGATGAAGTTAAATAAATGTGGTTATGTTTGACGGATTTCTGACGGACTGCTTTGAAGGTCTTAACATCACAGCGGGGTGTCCTATATAAAAAAAAATCAACTAGTTAAAACTGTAGAGGGAAATAATCGCTGTGTGTTCTGAAATGCACACAAAATACACAAATGCATTCTACGTGCAAAATGCAGAATTTTTAGGCGCGTTTGTAAAATTGCGAAAAGCGACTTTTAGCTTCAACATGTCCCTCTGTCTACCCGCATGCAACGACTCATCTCCCACTGGACGGATTTTCATGAGATCTGATATTTGAATACCTTTCGAAAACCTGCCAGAATAGTTCAAGTTTGATTACAATCTGACAAAAAACAAAGGTACTCACATGACGACCTGCTGTACATTTATCATAGTATCTCGTTGACTTCTTATAATCTTTGAGAAAAGCTGTAGAGACAAAAAAAAACAGACATTTCATGTCTAATAATTTTTTCCCCTTGAAAATCACGCAGTTTATGAGCTATATGGGGGACCGCGGTAGCACAGTGGTTAAGGTGCTGTGCTACAAATCGGAAGGTCGCTGGTTCGATCCCAGCTGGTGTCATTGGAATTTTTCCTTGACATAAAATCCTTCCGATCGCACTATGGCACTGGGTTCGACTCAGCCTCTAACAGAAATGAGTATCAGCAGCATTTCCTGGGTGTAAAGACGGCCGGTGCGTAAGGCTGACAAACCTGCCACCATCCTGAGCCGTTGTCATGAAATCTGGGAACCTTAGATTCCTGGAACCCTCTGGGCCACTCCAGGCCTGTAACGGGACTGCTTTACCTTTTATATGAGCTATGTGGAAAACCCAGACAGGCCACACCAGACAATACGATAATACGGCGTATGCGCATTGCCCCGCTGGAAGGGTAAGGGCACAGACACAACAATAAGTATTGCTTTTCCACGGCAAAAATGGTTATGCGAACGCGCCTAAATGTTACGTCTATATTTGCATTGCCGGTCTTGTTGAATACATAAAGCAATCACTCCGTTCTAAAGTTCAAACAACGCGCCCAAACTGCATGTCGTTCAAGTAGCATCTGCAGGAAACACAAATGTCACTGCAGTAAATAAAAGGCGTCGGGAAACAAGTTTCACAAAATGCTCGAGCAGATATGTGATCAGTGCATGTATCAGCGAAGCACGTATATACGAGCAAATTTTTGACTTGCCAAAATTGAAATGGTGATCAAATCCTCCTTCCTTCTACAGGTCAGTACGGGCCGACAGTAACGCTACGCAGGCTATCTTTAAAAGGACAGAAAGTATGAAACACGAAATTACCGAAAATCACGGTCGATCAGTTGGTATTCTTTCGTGTTTGGGAGGATTCGGGCTCAAATGTCGGTCTGGCTACAGGCTAATACTAAAGACGCTATCCCAATTCCGGGACAGTACCTCATGTGGGTTATGACCACTTGCATCCTCAGCGTTTGCAGTGTATCACTTACCACTTATCGCACGATTCGACGCCCTACAGTTCAAGCCACTGACGGAGTCTTAAATAAACCATAATAGACAAATAAAGGTAAATTAGTCTCATTACAGGCCCGAGGTGCCCAGAGGGTTCCAGGAAGTTAAGGTTCCCAGATTACGTAAGGCACAGAATGGTGGTAAGGTTGTCAGCCTTACGCACCGGCCGTTTTTACCACCACGAAATACTCCTGGTACTCATTTCTGATAGAGGCTGAGTCGACTCCAGGGCCAAAGTGCGATCTAATTCTAATGACACTATCTGGAATCGCACCAGTGACCTTCCGATTTGTAGCGCAGCACAGTAACCACTGCGCTACCGCGGTCACCATTATAAATAAATACAAACGTAAAATTGGCCCGAGGCTGAAGGAAAGAATTCTCAGCGTTCTCACACCGCTGAGACTCCGTGAAGCAGAATTGCAACTGAACGGCTGTTAATTCTGAGATGGTAAAGACCTTCCCCGCCATGTATGACAACTGAACACAATTTCCGCGCTCACAAGGGCTCTTCGCTAGACCGTACTATGAGTCACTTTCATCCGTTTCACATCTCTACAGCCTGTTTCTCTAACAGCCATCGTACAGTTTGAAATATGTCGTTCTCAGTGCTTTAAACATTAAAGTTCCTATCTTATGAGATTTAACGCCGTGTAGTTTGGTAGACGGACACAAACGTTTCGGAGATACCTGACGTTTCTATCTCTTACATCCTGACGTTAAGGTATGCTGACTCCTGCACACGGCCGGACCTATCAAATTACACGAAGTCACAACACAGCAGAACATGTTCTTGGACAATGTAACATTATTCTAACAAATGGGACGTTCAGGTGACGGCGCATTGTGACAAATTCTTATAATAAAACCAACAAGACGCCCTAATTTCTCAAATTTATTTTTGGAATAAAACTCTACATGTTTAGGACAGTTCCTCTGTCCATCGTCAGGAGTTTTTAACTGTACACACAGCAGTGGTATATGTCATACAGTTTTGTTGACAGCTTGCGAGCAGGATCAGGACGGAACAAGCTGTCAGCAAACCTGTATGACATATACCATTGTTGTGTGTACAGTGAAAAACTCCTGATGATGGACAGAGAAACTGTCCGAAACATGTAGAATTTTATTCCAAAAATAAATTTGCGAAATTAGTGCATCTAGTTGGTTTTATTATAAGAATTATTCTCCCGCCTTGGCCTAGGTGTACAAACTTCTCTCCCATCTCCATGGATCAAGCTCGACCCTTGAAGATGGGACCAATGGGTTGCACCGAAACAACGGTAACATCTAAAACGAGCGAATGCCTCATCTTTTGATTACCGAAAACAGTATTCGGTGAAGGGTCTAATATCAGAACACTTGGTCTCAGTGCTCCAAAAAGTTCAATGTAAGGAACACCAAACAGTAGATGGTGACATGTGCCAGCCGCTTTTCCACATAAGGTTTGGGCGACATTCTGAACTCACGCCTGTTCGCAGAAGAGACATTTATGGCATACATTAAAATCTTCCTTGTCAGTAGGGACACCCGATACCATAGCCTAAACCTGAACGGACACCCGTACAGCACGTGAACATAAAATCCATTATCCCTCTCAGACAAAACTGCAATATATCAGGGAGTGACAGCTGACAAATGGAAGTACAAAAATGCATTAATATGATATGGTGTATTTGCTTTTATCTCCCACCCCCCTACTTCTCATCCTTCACACTCATTCCTTCCCCACCTCTCTCTTCGTTATCTTCTCTGCCTCCGTCTTCCTCACTTCTTTTTATACTTACTGTTTTTTCTTTTCCTCCCTCAAGTATTTTTCTGGTTCTTTTCTTCTTTCACTTTGTCCATTCTCTTATCAGATATTCACGTACAAAGTGTGTGTGCGCGCGCACACACACACACACACACACAAACAAGCATACACAGAATGATTCATGAATGCAAGTCTCAACGTCATAATCTTATCCATGACATTATTCCCAGTCAGAAATGTCACACAAACACGCATCCGACTCCCTAGAGTTACAGATTTATCGTCCCATTAATGCCAAAAAAAAATGTGAACAGGTGAACGATACGTCACACACAATTCGTTGTCGGATTTACAATAAATGCTCCAAATGACAAGCGGCAGTCAACATGACGTTTAGATGAACCCACAAAAAAAAATCGAGAGGACTGAGGTCTGGAGATCTGGATGGCCATTAATGTCGACCACCACGAAAGATCCGTCAACCAGGACAGCGTTAATCGAGATACATTTTCACTGCACGACCAAAATGGAGAGACGCTCCGCCGTGTTGTAAGTGCAAAAAGCAATCGTCCATCCAAACGCAAATTTCCTATAGCAGTCGTGTTAGTTCGTTCTGTACAACTCGTAGATAAAAACCACCTGCAAAAGCCCCTGGAACATAAACTGGGCAGTCAGCAGTTTGTGTAGAAACACTGTCATGTGCATTTACTGAGAATCCACACTGGAAATTGGTTTTCACCTTAAAATGGGGATTCGCTTCTGACCACACATGTCAGTTGCAAGTTCTGTTGATCTCATCAAAGGCAAAGTCAGCCTCGTCACAGAATATCATATATCGATATACCTGTCGATCGGCATTCCAGCCGCTGGGCACGGTAACCAGGTTCGAGATGCTGAAAATGCTGTACACAGCATTGCTACGTGCATTCCGCGGCTGAAGTTCTGCATACTCTCAACTGAGCAACACCGCTCCTCTGTGACATGCATCACTATGTACAAAATCCCACAGTTCCGTAACCTTGCACATTTTACATTTCTGAGTGGAAATGACGTCGAGAATTAGCTGTAGGGCGTTCAGACATCAAGCAGCGAATTAACCTGTAATTGACACAAAACGGTATGATCTAAGAGTGCATGTTATTCAACAGTGACGTACCCAGGAATTTTGTTCGGGGGGGGGGGGGGAGAAGGTTTAAACAATTTCCTGGGGGTGAAGGGATAAAAAGGAGAGGGATGTGGGGGGAGAAGCCCCCAAATAAGGGGGTTAGGGGGGGGAGGTTGGTTGGTTTAAAT